>MPLX02314748.1_pt1 | contig 41187 bp, 33 predicted proteins | sample 1617341 | NCBI WGS metagenome assembly MPLX02 (sample SAMN05944804, study PRJNA350692) | marine metagenome | biome: marine; feature: ODZ; material: water; isolation source: 120 m water sample filtered on 0.2 um supor filter | place: Pacific Ocean | collected 2012-04-08 | depth 120m m | reverse complement strand
GGCTTGTCCTCGGGCTTGTCCTCGGGCTTGTCCTCGGGCTTGTCCTCGGGCTTGTCCTCGGGCTTGTCCCCGGGCTTGTCCCCGGCTCCTGGCAAGCACCCTCGCCTGTGCCCGCCGCCGGTTCTCCGGGTGCGGCAGGCTCCGGGCTGCTGCCTGCTTCCGGGGGGGTCTTTGCCTTCACCAGGGCGGCGTAATCCGGAGCGGCGATAATATAGCTGACTCGACGCTTGGGATCAGATTGGTAGCTGTCCTTGGCGGAGTCCCACTTGTCCTTGATCTCTGCCTCGGTGGGCATGGGCTTGGCCAGGTAATCGGTTATGGGATAGGCGAGCACCTGATAGGAGATTCGTTGCTGCCGTGAGAGGTAGTCGGAGAGAACGAGCTCCCGGGAGGTTTCCACTCCGGCACCCAGGAGCTCCTCCAGTTTCTGGAAGCAGATCACCTCGCCCATTAACTCATTGAGATCCTTGACGGTCATGCCCAGGGATTTCAGTTCCTCTTCGAGAAACTTGGAATAGGCCTGCTGGTTGAATGCCCCGTCCTCCCAGAAGAGCGTATCTTTCAGGAAGGTTTCGACCTCCGCAGTGGAGGCATGGATACCGAAACCCGCCATGGCCCGCTGCAGGCTCAGGCGATTGATGAGGTATTCATCAATATCGTGGCCGTTATTCCGCGAACCACCGACGAAGATGAGGTAGCCCTCCATTCCGTTGGCCCTGCCATTGAGCAGAAGACGCTGAATCAGGCGGGTTGGCCTGACGGCAAAACGGTCAAACTGCTGCCGGGTGAAGCCCTGGTCATGCGCGGTGACCTCCTTGGGGCCGGTGAGAGAGGTATTGGAGCTGCCGAAGAATACGAGTCCCACGAAGATCAGGATCAGGACCACGAACATCAGGCCGGTGTATTTGCGGAAGGTCTCTAGCATGTTGCGATTGGTTCGATCGGGATCCGGCGAGTGGCCGGAGGGAGGCGTAGTAAAGCAGGGAGGGCTCAGGGATCAAGGGGGATCACTGCTCCACCAGGCAGAGGACGGAACCCGCAAAAGTGCTGGGAAGCCGGTGCTTCATTTGGGGCGGGAACATAACCGGGTACAGAAGTAGAGGGGGGCTTGCGCCCCCCTCTACGGAGTCCATCAACCTCAGCACACTTTTACAGCGATGCGAAGCTGACAACTGCTGTTCACCCTTACATGAAAACTGCAACTCTCGTTGCGGCTTTCACTGTAATAAGACCATTAAATCGCTTAAACGTTCGAAAAACACAGTATTTTTTTCATGTTTTTCATAAAGCATTGATTTACAGTGACCTATACTTCTTACATGTTATTAACATTCTCTGTTTTTCGCAAATGGACCCAATCGGCCTGAAAAAAATACCGTATTGCGTGCCGCGCGACGAAAGATAGCGTCCCGGTATGAGAGTGGGTTTTCCGCGACTGTTGACGGTGCTTTATGTAGTGTTCGCGGCGATGGCAGCTGAGGCCGCCGAACCCGGAGTGAAGAAAGGTGAACCCAATCGGCTGATTCACGCAAAATCACCCTATCTGCTGCAGCATGCCTACAATCCCGTGGACTGGTATCCATGGGGTCAGGCGGCTTTTGAAAAGGCGCGGAAGGAAAAAAAATTGATCCTCCTGAGCGTGGGCTATTCAACCTGCCACTGGTGCCACGTGATGGAACGGGAGTCATTCCAGGACAAGAAGGTTGCCGCCTTCCTGAACAAGCACTTCGTCAGCATCAAACTGGACCGGGAAGAACGCCCGGATGTGGACAAGGTCTACATGACGAGTTACCAGGCAATGTTCAGCCAGGGTGGAGGTTGGCCGCTCAATATGTTCCTCACTCCTGATCTGAAACCGTTCTTCGGGGGGACCTACTTTCCTCCTCAGGATCAGGGACAGCGACCGGGGTTCATGACAGTGCTCCAGCGACTCAGCGAATTGTGGTCGGAGGATCAGGCCGGGATCATGGCCAAGACTAATGACATCCATGAGAAACTTTCAGAGCACCTGACGGAATTGCAGAAACTCAACCCGGACGCGGTTTTCAGCGAGGACCTTCTCAAGGGGTTGCCAGAGAAGTTTCTGTTCGGGGCGGATCAGGTTAACGGAGGCTGGGGTCGACAGCAGAAGTTTCCCCAGCCTTCCCACCTGCGCTTTCTCTTGCGCAGCGAGGGTGCCGGACGGGATTTCGCGGTGAGGACGTGCCGTAAGATGATGGAGGGTGGAATTCATGATCAGATTGGCGGTGGCTTCCACCGTTATACCGTGGACCCGGTATGGTTGGTGCCGCATTTTGAGAAGATGCTCTACGACCAGGCTCAGTTGCTGGATGTTTACGTCGAGGCTTGGCAGGTCACCAATGATATGCGGTTCCGCGAGACTGCGATGGCAATCGCGGACTACGTGCTGGAGCAACTCACGCACGAGGAGGGCGGATTCTTCAGTGCGCAGGATGCCCAGAGCGAGGGGAAGGAAGGCAAATACTGGTGTTGGACCGAGGAGGAACTGAAGGCTCTCCTGAGCGAGACGGAGTTCATGGTTGCCAGGAACTGGTTCGGCTTTACGGCCGCCGGTAATTTCATCGACCATAGTGATCCCCAGCCGCTGAAAAATCAGAATGTCCTCTTCCGGGCTGATTCCAAGACGCATTTGGGAGCCGCACAGAAAGAGGGGCTCAGGGCTGCGATAGGAAAAATGAAGAGGGCGCGATCCAAGCGGGTGCCGCCGTCCACTGACGACAAGATTCTGGCCTCTTGGAATGGGCTCATGATCGGTTCGCTGGCCAGGGCCGGACGAATCCTGGAGGAGCCACGGTATCTTCAGGCTGCACGGAAGGCCCATGCTTTTGTGGTGACGAAGCTATGGGACCCCGCCAGCAAGACGCTCTCGCACCGCTGGCGCGAGAATCACGTTGACGGGAGCCAGCAGAGCGAAAGTTATCTCTACTTCCTGAGGGCCTCAAGGTTGCTCTACGAAGCCACCCTCGATCCGGATTACCTGAAGCTGGCTGTGGACCTGGCAAACAAGGCCCGCGATCTGTTCTACGACGAAGGGAATGGCGGTTTTTTCGATGGGGAGCAGCGGGATGACCTGGTCTTCAGACTCAAGGATGATTATGACTCAGCGCTCCCGACTCCAAGTTCCGTGGCACGGTTGGAGTATGCGGTTCTGGCGGAGATCACAGGGAGGGAGGAGTTCCGGACGGTGGCCGAGAAATCGCTCCGCGCGGTCGCTCAGACCTTGAAGAAGAGTCCCACCCAGTTGGCCGCAAGCCTGACGGCGCTGGAATTCATGGTGGGCAAACCGGCCCGGATCGTAATTGTGGGAGGGAACCGAAGGGAGGAGTTTCTCAAGGTGTGCTGGAGTGGCCTGCGCCATAACCTGCTCGTCATTGGCACCAAGGGGCCGGTTTCGGAGTTTACCGGCAAGTTGGAGGAAAAGGTGGCTGGTGAAACCACCGTCTATTACTGTATTGGGCAGACTTGTCGTCTACCGGAGACGGATCCAGCGGTACTGGCGGGGTGGTTGAAGGAGGATCGCGCCACGGGCAGCGAGGCGCCCGATCGGAAGCCCATCATACCCCCGGCACCGAGTCCGGAGTAGCAATGGGCCTTGATCCAGAACGGCATGAGTTCTTGAATCGGGGGGTGGAAAATCGTCTGGGCATTCCGGAGTACGCCATGGCGCTGGCGCACGTGGCTTCGTTGCGATCGGAGGATCCCTATCGCAAGGTAGGGGCTGCGGCGCTGGATGGCGACAATCGCGTGATCGGGACGGCCTACAACGGACTTGCGCCGGGCTTTGATCCGCCTCCCGGCTTCTGGGACGACCGGGCGGCGCGCCAGAAGTTCATGCTGCACGCCGAGATCAATCTGTGCAGTCTCTTCCGTCGGGGGGAAGCCAGATTGGTGGCCACCACTACGATGCCCTGCACCTCGTGCATGCAGACGCTCTGCTCATACGGAATCGAGGAGATCTATTACCATGAGATCTACCATCAGTCCGATGCGCCTGAGATTGCAGAGTTGTATGGAATACGGTTGGAGCAGGTGGAGCACTATCCACTCAGTGAGTTCGGGCCTCTCAAGGCCAACCGGTAGCCTGTCGGTCGCAGGGGGAGTCAACCGGGATTACTTCTCGGCTTCGGGGCCACCGTAAAAGCTCTTTACGTAGCCTGCTTCTATCATGGTGTCCTCCCACGGCGCGAGGGTCGAAGCGCGGCGGAAGACACGGCGGGCACTGGCGCGCCAGCGCTCGGCTTCACTCTCCTTGCCGTCATGGTAGGAGATGGCTGCGTTGGCATAGTAGTAGTAGGGGTAGTCGTCGAGATAATCGTGCTTATTGGCAAGCAGGCGTGCTTCGTCGATCTGGCCCATCTTGATCTTACACAGGAGGTACTTGAACTCGATGAGCCGGATTATGCTGACATTTGCCGGGTCCATGACGGGGATGATTTTCTCGATCCGTTCGTGACACGACTTCCATTCCTTGGTGACGAAATCCATCTCGGCCAGGTTGAAGAGTATATTCAGGATGGGTCCCATTCTTCGCTTACGGGCATCGCCCTGCACCCCCTGGAGATCCTTGAGATAATCTCCCTGCTTTTCCAGGGCGGACTCAAAGGCTAAGCGGGCTTTCTTGAAGTTGCGGAATTCCACATGGCAGGCCCCCGTCAGATTGATCGAGTTGGGATCGTCCGGAAAGATCCGCTGTGCCTCTGCGATTTCGTTGAGTGATTCGATAACCCGTTTTTGATTGAAGAGGCGGGAGGCCTCGATCATGTGCTTGCGGTAGGCTTTCTGTTTGTCGGGGGCGAGGTTCTCAAAGTCTTTCTGCCACTGAGGAACAATTGTCTTCTCGACCGCAGTGGGGATTGGCGACTCCTTTTGAGCCTGTAGCGGGCAGGTGAACAGGGCGAGGGAGGTGCAGAGCAGCAAAAGCTTAGGATAATTGTGCATGGCGAGTGTTAGCTAATAGCCAATAATTCAGGTCTCAGGGCCTCCAAGTCAAGACCGGCATCCGTAGAGGGCACGGGCAAGGATGAATGCCGCCACATCCGGGTGGAGCCAGTCGGAGTGCAGGAATTCCGGGGCCTGACCACGTATTTCACTGGCCGAAGCGGGGTGGCTCCCCGGGACGAAATGAACGCGGAAACCGGGTTGTGGACGAGGATTATCGCCCCGATCGTGCACGATGAATTCGACCAGATCAGCCAGATGGCCGGGACGCGTCCAGGTCTGGATGGCATTCCACTGATCGGTGCCCATGAGCCAGAACAAGCGGGATTCGGAATAGATTTCAGCCATCGCCTCGGCGGTGACCCACGAATAGGACGGCGGCGGAAGCTGCATCTCGATTTCGCTGACAACGGCCCATGGTTCCTCTGCCAGGGCTAGTTCAAGCATTTCAATGCGCTCGTCTTCGCTGGCCCGTGGGCGCTGGTCCTTATGGGGTGATTGCCTGCAGGGAATAAAAATGACCCTGTCCAGATTCATTTTTTCCCGGGCCATGCCGGCGATAGCGAGGTGCCCCAGATGGACTGGATCAAAAGTTCCGCCAAATAGAGCGACGCGTCGGGGAGAGTCCATGGAAGAAATGGCCGGATTTCCGGTCAGGATCCGGAGCGTCTTTCAATTTCGATTTCGCCCAGGATCTGATCCTGCCAGACCACGAACTGGTTGAGTTTCATCAGTTCGAGGAGGGCGAGAAAGGTGACGATTACCTCGGACTTGGTCGAGGCAGAAGCAAATAGCGACTTGAAGGGCATGCTCTGGCCGGCCGACAGGCTTTTCAGCAGCATGTCCATCTTGTCGGATACCGTGAAGCGGTCGTCAATGATGTCACCAAGGTCGTGGGCCTCTTCAAAGCGCTTGAGTACTCCCTGGAAGGCGCGGATCAGGTCAAAGATTGAGATTTCAGCCAGGGGAGCAGTCTCGGGTTTGGTGGCTTCGGTCTTCTCCGGGGCACTGGCGAAGACATCTTCCTGTTTGCGGGCCTTCTGAGCGAGGACGTTGGCGGCATCCTTGAACTTCTTGTACTCGATGAGTTGGCGGATAAGCTCCCAACGGGGATCATCCTCGTCAGAGTCGTCCTCCGGGGGTTGCTCGCTCCTGGGAAGAAGGGTGCGACTCTTAATATACATGAGGTTGGCTGCCATCACGATGAACTCGGAAGCGAGATCAATATTGAGCAGTTTGAAGGTCTGGATGTAGCGAAGATACTGCTTGGTGATGCGCTCGATCGAGATGTCGTAAATATCAATCTCGTCCTTCTTGATCAGGTAAAGAAGGAGATCGAGGGGGCCCTCGAAGATTTCGAGTCTTACCTTGTAGACATCAGCTTCCACGAGCGGTTCCATAGGATAGGGCGTCGAAGTGGGCGAGGTAAAAGGCGAATCTGAGGGCTACTAGCACAAATGAGGTTGGCAAAAGGGCACTCTGGAGTTACTTATCCCGCTCCCCCGAGGGCCCCGCCATGCAGAATGATCAGCAGAAAATCGATGACTTCCAGGCTCGCATGAGCGACTGGGTTGCCAGTCAGGGCCTTGCCTTCCAGTTGAGCCACGGCGGATCGGTGCGAGGAGCCCGCTCAACGATTTTCGGATGGGTGACGAGAATGAGCCTGCGCCTCATGGTTCTGCTGCTAGTGGGGTGCCTGATATTCCTGTTCTATCTCATCCGTCGTCCGTCCTCAGAAGTTTTCAGGGTCCAGATCAGTGGGGCGCTAGAGGATGCCATGGGTGCCGAGATGATCGAACCGCTGGGTCCCGTCACCAGGGAGGATGGCTATCTTGAGTTGTCCAGTCTCGATATGAAGGGTGGCGAGGATTCCTTTTTTGATCAGGTTCGTCTGCGAAATGCCAAGATCCGGATGGGGCTTCTTGCTGGGTGGAGGGCATCCCTGAGGTGGCCAATCCCACTCGAGATGGTTGCAGATTGGGATGGAGAAGAGGTGATCATTGAGAGTCTTGTTCTAAGCGTGAGGGCGGGTTCCGACGATGCCGATGGGGCCCGGATCTACCAGGCGCTCTTCAACAAGAGCGAGAAATTCTCCTTCGATCGGGTGGAAGTGCAGAATGCCAGTCTCAGTTGGGGGTATTCGGAGTTGACGGAAGGCAAGATCGAGAACTCCAGGTTGAGTGCCCAGAGGAAAGGGGAGGGGTGGAGCGTGACCTTCAGTGGGGGAACCTTTTCACAGAACTGGCTGAAGGATCTGGAGATTGACAAGCTGGAATGTGAACTCACGAGGAAAGGCCTTGAGATCACCGATGGGCGACTAAAGGGCAAACAAGGTGTCGGCGTGCTAACCCTGAAGGCAAAGGTGACTGGTCCGGTAACCGGTCCGCAGGTGAGCGGTTCGGGCACCATGCAGGGCATTCCCTTCGACAGTTACCTGGAAGCCGAGGTAAGGCCTTTTGTGGGGGGGCGCCTGTCAGGAAACTTCAATCTGGGCGGGTCACCCTATATTTCGAGTGGGATCACCATGGCTGCGCAGATCGCGCTGGAAGCCGACGATGAAATTGTCATCCGTGATAAGATCAAACTGCTTGATGCCATCTCGCTGGTCGACCGGCATCGAAGCTACAATAAAGTGCGCTTCCGGGGAGGCAGTTTCAATTTTGAGACAGGCAAGAAGGTTGCCTCCTTCACTGACATTAATCTGGAGGCCACGGATCATATGACATTGGAGGGCGAGTTCATCTCCCGCCCCCCGTCTCCCAAGGAGGTGAGTGATGCGATCTATTTTGATGAGCACGGCAGTGCCCCCCCTCCATCGGCAGATGATGAGGAGACGAACGAACTCTCCGAGGGAGCAGATGTCACAGATTTCAACCTGGCCGATGCCGCCCAGGCGGCGCGTGAGGAATCAGACAGCGATCCGAAGCTCAAAACGATCTTCGAATCCGAAGTCTTTGGACTGGAAGTCGCGCGCCGGGAGGAAGAGGCGAGGGCCCGTTACCGGCGGATCCCGTTCGTTCAGGGCGTATTGAATCTGGGATTGCACGCCAGGGCCTTCGAGCCGAGTCGGTCCAGGGAACTGGCTGAGATGTATCCGATCGACGAAAAGTCCGGCCTCCGTTGGCTCAGGATCAATCTGGATCAGGGCCTTCCCAGTGCCGGCGTAGCAGCTGCGGAGAAGATCCTGCTTCACGCCAAGGACTGAACCCCGGGGGTCCGGTCACTGTCGGGATCCGCCCAACTCGAGGTCTGCCGCGATCTGCCTGGTCGCACCGCTCTTGTTCAGGGTGTAGAAATGGAGCCCTTCAACGCCTTCCTCGATCAACTCCCGGCATTGTTCGGTGGCATAGGTGGTGCCTGCTTTTGCAAAGGCTTCCGGATTGTCCTCCAATCCGGTGAGGTCGCGTTGCAGCTTGGCGGGGAAGTGAACTCCGGCCGCGAGTTCCGCCATGCGAACCATCCCCCCCGGGGTGGTGATAGGCATGATTCCGGCGATAATGGGAACCGTGATTCCGGCCAGGTGACAGCGCTCCCGGAAATCCAGGAAGTCGTGATTGTCGAAAAAGAGCTGGGTGCAGATGTAGTCGACCCCGGCATCAATCTTCGCCTTGAGGTAGTCCATCTCCTTCATGCGATTCTGGGTTTCGGGGTGCCCTTCGGGAAAGCCGGCCACCCCGATCCCAAACCCTCCTGACGGGTGCTGGCCACTGCGGTTGAATTCCTGGATGAAGCGGATCAGATCAGAGGCGTATGGGAAGGTGTCCTGCGATCGGTCATAGTCGGGCATCTCGCGGGGAGGATCTCCACGGAGCGCGAGAATGGTGCCGACTCCCGCTTCGGCGTATTGGTTGAGAATCGTCTCGATCTCAGGGGCATTGTGACAGGTGCAGGTGAGGTGGGGCACCGCGGGAATGGATGTTTCCTGCAGGATTCGGAGAACAAGCCGGTGAGTGAGATCCCTCGTGGAACCTCCCGCTCCATAGGTAACACTTACGAACGAGGGGTTCAGTTTCTTGAGTTCGTGGATGGTTGCCAGAAGACTCTCAGCGCCCTTCTCCGTTCTGGGGGGGAAGAACTCGAAGGAAATGGAGGGTTGGTGGCTCCGGAAAAGGTCGGCAATCTGCATGGTTTACGCCTTCTGCTAGCGGCAGGTCGGAATCGGTCCAGCGAAATCTTGCTTGGAATGAAACCTCCAGCCTTCCCGGGGGTTAAATACTGAGGCCCGCCAGGCATATAGCGTCGCCATGCCGGTCGATCGGTAATATCATATCGACATGAAAACAGTCCGCAAGTCCCTCACGTTCCTGCTGGGAACGATGCTCCTCTCGATCGCCCAGGTGGCGGAGGGTGATGGAAAGGGTGGCGCACGTGAACCGGGCCCGAAGCCGGGCTTCAAGGGAGAGCGGAAGCGCAGGGGGCCTGTCAGAGAGGATTTCATGGCGAGTTATGACCGCAATAAGGACGGAAAGATCTCCTTTGAGGAGTTCGGATCCTCCAGGAAGACAGCTGCTCTTGAGGAGGAAGGGAGGCGGCGCCTGTTTGATCACCTCGACAAGAATAAGGATGGGACAATCACCCCGAATGAACTGCCCAAGGCCATGCCCCCCCCGGTCCGTGATAGTGACCTGGACCGGAATGGGAAGATCAGCTTTGAGGAATTCCGGGAGAATGCGCGTCTGAAGGGGGTCAGAGAGGAACGCATCAAGGCGATGTTCTCCCGCATGGACCACGACAAGGATAGATCCCTCACCCCCCAGGATTTCCGTCGCCGTGGAGGCCTGCCCTTTGATCGGGCGGAGTTTGACAAGCTTGATACGGATCGAGACCACGCCTTGTCATTCCGGGAGTGGCTGAAGAACCCTCGGCACAAGGGGACTCCCGAGGGGGAGCTCCGCCGGCGCTTCAACATGTTCGATCGTAACAAGGACGGGAAACTGGACGATAAGGATCGCGATCGACCGCGGGAGCACGGAGAAGGTCCCAGATCCGGTCCGCGGCACCACCCGCCCCGGCGCGCGAGAGAAAAGCCCTAGCCGATTCTAAGCGCAGGACATCCTGCCATCCGTCAGAAGGAGACTTCAAACCAGAGACCTCCATAGATCTCGCTCCCGTCTCCGTTGTCCAGTTCGCAGGACCACCCTGTAAAGGTCGTGATGGAGAGCATGGTGTTGATGTTGTAGGTCAGCGACGCCTGGCCATGGAAGTCGTTCAAGCCGGACTGCCCGTAGTAGTCTTCAACCGCGGATACACCAGTGTTGATCCCGAGGTAGGCCTTGTCGGAAAGGCGGAAGGACCAGTCACTGCCAAGATGAGCATACCAGCCGTTTGTTGCGAAATCGCGATACACTCCCGCCTCCATATTCCAGTCCCTGCCTGCGTGCCAGGTGAGGAAGGCGCCCAGATCGAAGCCGTTCTCAAAGAAGTTGTGATCGTAGGCATGGTAGGAGGCGGATCCTCCGACTGTGATGTCATTGTGTAGACTGTAGGACAGGTCGAGAAAGGCGACGCCCTCGGTGAAGTTGTCACTCACTTCGGAGGAAAACCAGCCGCCAGCGCTCAGAGCAAGGGTGTCGTCGAGGACGATCGATGTCTCCAGTTGGAAATCCATGACCACATCAGCAAGATTGAATCCGCGGTAGACATAGTCGCTGCGAATGCCAGTGACCGCCTCGATGCCGAGTGGGATATCGTCCTCCAGATCGGCGAAAAGGGGTGAGGTGGCAAAGGAAGCAGCAAGGAGAGCGGTGACGAGGTGCTTCATGGCGAAAGCGGGTGGATTCAGCGATGTGGCTCGAACAGGGACCGGCACGATGAAGCCTGGACGGGAGGAGTGCAAGCTGCCAATGGTGTCAACTTGCGCTGTCCTGTTGGCTTTTTTGCTCCTGAACCGTGCTCTTGATTCGCAGGTCACGGAGTTGGTCAGATGCAGCCGGTGCGGGACTGGAGGTCATGAGATCTGTTCCCTTGTTGTTTTTGGGAAAGGCGATCACCTCGCGGATTGATTGCTCGCCTGCAATGAGCATGACGATGCGATCCAGACCCAGTGCGATGCCTCCGTGTGGTGGGGCCCCGAACTGGAAGGCATCCAGGATATGCCCGAATTCCGCCCGGGCCTCCTCCTCGCTTATGCCGAGGGCCTTGAACATGGTTGCCTGCAGGTCAGCTTCATGAATTCGGATGGATCCGCCGCCCAGTTCGTGGCCATTGAGAACCACGTCGTAGGCCTGCGCCCGCAACCCTTCGTATTCTCCGGACTCCAACTTGGCACGATCCGCATCAACTGGTCGGGTGAAGGGATGGTGGACCGCTGACCAGCGCCCCTCTTCTTCGTCATAGGCGAGCAGGGGAAACTCAGTCACCCACAGGAAATCAAACTCGTTCTCCTTGCCCTCCAGCAGTCCCTGCATGGAGGCACATTCGAGGCGGATGCGGCCCAGGATTTCGCAGGCGGCCTGCCACTTGTCCGCGGCGAAAAGGATGAGGTCACCTTCTTCCACCTGAAGTTCATCTTTCAGGCCGGTCAGTTCCTCCTCACTGAAAAACTTGGTAATCGGGGAGCGCCACGTTCCGGGGTCTTCACCCCTCACCTGGATGTAGGCCAAGCCCCTGGCTCCGTGATTTACCGCAATTTCGGTAAGCTTGTCCACTTGACCGGTCGTGATCCTGGAAAACCCCTTGGCGTTGATGGCCTTGACCACGCCCCCGTTCTTGACCGCTCCGGAGAAGACCTTGAATCCACTCTCCGCAAAGAGCCCGCTGAGGTCGGCAATCTCCATGTCGAAACGACGCTCTGGTTTGTCAGATCCGAAGCGATCCATGGCGTCATGCCAGGTCATGCGCTCGAAGGGGGTGGAGATTTCCAATCCACGACCGGCCTCGAACATCGCCGCCAGGCAACCTTCGACAAGTTCGATGATTTGCTCGGGATCGGTGAAGGACGATTCAATGTCGACCTGGGTGAACTCGGGTTGGCGATCAGCCCGAAGGTCCTCGTCGCGGAAGCAGCGCGCAATTTGAAAGTAGCGCTCCACACCCGCCACCATCAGGAGTTGCTTGTATTGCTGCGGGGCCTGGGGAAGGGCATAGAAGGAACCGGGATGCATCCGGGAGGGGACGAGGAAGTCCCGGGCGCCCTCCGGGGTTGATTTTGATAGAATGGGAGTTTCCACCTCGATGTAACCACTGGTATCCAGATAATCGCGGGCTGCCTTGGTAACCAGGTGCCGGATACGGAGATTCCTTGTCAGTCGTGGACGCCGCAGGTCCAGGAACCGGTGTCTGAGGCGCAGATCCTCATTGGACAGTTCCTTCTCCAGTTGAAACGGGAGGACCTCGGCCTTATTGACGATGACCAGGTCGGTCGCAGCCACTTCAATCTCCCCGGTCGGCAGGTCTGGGTTGACGGTGCTCCTGCCATCAATTTCGGGGCGGGGTTCAATCCTGCCGGTCACCTGCACGACATCCTCCGTCCGCAGGGAATGCGAAAGCTCTGCGGATGCGGCGGACTCGTCCGGGCGGAAGACGCACTGCGTGAGGCCTTCACGGTCCCTTAAATCGATAAAAATGACGCCTCCGTGATCCCGGGCCGAATTGACCCAGCCAATCAGGGTGACAGTCTGACCATTGTTATCCGGACGGAGTTCGTTGCAGTGGTGTGTTCTCATCGAGGGTGTGTTTCGAATTTCAGGCGGCACATCAGGTCCTGCCTGAGTTCTGTGCAGGATGCTGCTAGGCAATCAGGGGGCCATCTGGTTGGTCGAGTCGGGCGCGCAGCAGTTCGATGGGATCTGCGTTTGGTGCGATGGACTCTTCGGTGCGGGAATTGAGATTCCTGAGAGTGAGAGCAGGGAACTCGCTGCCGACAACGAAAGCGAACCGTGCCAGGGTCTGGTCAGCGGCCTTGAATTGCTTGTTTATCCTGAGAGGGGCAAGGGGGTAATCGGCACCGAGACCGGCTTCGCGGAGGGCATTCACGAGTTTGACAGCTTCGGAGCGCTTCGATTCATCCGCAATCACAACGTAGGCGTCGCAGGTGGCCTGACGCTGGAGCCAGGCCTGGTACTGGGCAAGGGGGCCAGCGGTCTCATTGAGGAGTTCCATGATCACACAATCTCCCATGGCGTAACCGGTGGCAGGAAGATCGGTTGAATCATCCGTGACAATCGACACGAGAGAATCGTAACGCCCGCCACCCGCTACGGAACGGAGAGCCTTTCCTGCATCGAAAACCTCGAAAACAACTCCGGTATAGTAGGCCAGGCCGCGGACGATCGAGAGGTCAATCCCGGCAAAGCGATCAAGGCCACGGATGGCCAGATCTGAAAGGACGGCGGACAGGTTCGCGGAGCATTCTCCGTCCGCATTCTCAATGAACGACTGGACGGTTTCCAGTTCAACCGGGAAGGGTTTCAGTCGTTCCCGGAGTTTTACTTCCGGATCACGTTCAATCTTGTCGACTACCTGAAGGAAGGAATCCAGTTGAGCGTCGCTTACGCCATTGGTTCGGCAGAATTCGAGCCAGGCCTCACGGTCCGAAAGACGCACGCAGAACTCGCCCTCCCTGAAGCCAAGCTCCCGCATGACATCTATGGAGAGCGCGATCAGTTCGGCGTCAGCGGAGGGAGATGATTCCCCCAGGATGTCGGCGTTGAACTGGTAGAACTCCCGGGACCGCCCGCGCTGCGGTTTTTCGTAGCGGAAGCAGCGGCCAATTTCAAACCACTTGAGAGGTTTCGGGTACTCGCGCTGCTGGGCCGCGGCAATGCGGGCGAGCGAAGCGGTAAGCTCCGGTCGAAGGACGACATCCCGGCCACCCTTGTCCTCAAAGCGGAAGAGTTGCTCGCTCAACTCGCCCCCGGACTTCTTGAGATAGAGTTCAGCGCTTTCAAGCAGGGGGGCCTCATACTCCGAAAACCCGTATCGCCTGGCCACGCGGCTCCAAGCCTCGAAGAGATAGCGGGACAGCTGCCGCTCCCGCGGCGCAAAGTCGCGGAATCCTGGTAGTGGTTGGAAGTTCGATCCCATTAGATCCTGGAGCGGGCGGGGAGGATAGGGACGTTGGGACGCTTGTCGAGGAGCGAGGCGGAAATCCGGTAATTGGGATGCCCGGAAGATGAAGGTTCGTGATCCGGCAGGTCCTGTCCCTGGACAGGATCCGTTCTCAATTAGTATCTCTCCCTTGAATGTCGTGAGTAATTTAGGGGGAATAACACTACTATGCCAGTCCGGAAGTGGCTGCTCTCAATATCGTTTCCAGAGGTGTTGCGGTGAAGCGAGGTAGTCGAATTTCGAGTTGGCAAAACAGTAGAGCCTGCCTGAAATCCGGCATTACACAGTCACCGTTTCAAGTTCTGCTCTATTGCGATCTGCAGGACGCGTCCCGGGGCCATGCGAGTGATTGACTCCTTGCCCGGGCGGAGGCTGTCCGTCAGAAATCTCCCGAGATCAAGATGACCGAGCCCCCAGCCCCTGACGATCAGCTCAAGCTCGAATTCGAGACACCGCAGTTCCTGCATTCACTTTTCGCGAACGATCCGCGGGAAATGAACTACGTAGAGGAAAGGCTCGGGGTGCGGGCAGTTACGCGGAACGGCTGGATCTTATTCAGTGGTCCGCGCGAGGGGCTGAAAATGGCAAAGCGGCTCTTCTCTGATCTGGAGGAGGCCCGACGGACCGGGGCATGCATTGATCTGCCGGATTTTCGCCGGGCGGTTGACATGGTGGCCGGGGATGAGGACACGGGTCTGGCTGAGCTGCGAGCCTTCCGCCTGCTCGGCTCGCGGACGCGGAGGGCGGTCACGCCACGGACGCTGCACCAGCTCGAGTATGTGGAGGCCATGGCCAGTCATCCGGTGGTCTTCGGGTTGGGGCCGGCGGGCACCGGGAAGACCTACCTGGCAATGGCAATGGCGCTTTCCCGCTTAAAGAAGGGCGAGATTGCGCGGGTGATCCTGACACGGCCCGCCGTCGAGGCAGGAGAGGCCCTCGGCTTTCTACCAGGTGACCTCCAGGAGAAGGTTGCACCCTACCTGCGCCCGCTTTACGACGCCTTGGATGACATCCTCGAACCTGAGGAGGGACACCGCTATCTGGAGGACGGAACGATCGAGATTGCACCTCTGGCCTATATGCGTGGACGCACACTGGCCCACTCCTGTGTTATTCTGGACGAGGCTCAGAATACGACCCGGGAACAGATGTTCATGCTTCTCACCCGGCTGGGGGAAGGTTCCTGCTGTGTTGTGACCGGGGATGGAACCCAGGTGGATTTAGGGGAAGGGACGCCCTCCGGGCTGAAAGAGGCCGAGCAGGCCCTCGCGGAGGTTTCAGGAGTCAAATTCATTCATTTTTCGCAGGCCGATGTTGTGCGGCATCCGGTGGTTGGGGAAATAATTGATGCCTACGAAAAGCACAGGATTTGCAGTGAATAGGCAGATCGGCGTGATGACCGGGACACAATGACACGCCGATAGCTTGAATCACGTTGTAACTGGACCGGGCGGTTGTTAATCTTCCCGCCCCGACGTTTCGAAGCAGCAGCTTCCGATCGTCCGGATTGCTTAACTAAACCCCGTGGAACTTCTCGATTCCATCAAGCGGCGCCGCTTGAGCCAAAAGGGCCTCTCCTCCGGCAAGAAGCGCCGTACCCAGGCAGATGGCCCGGTGGCCAGCAGGCTGGACCGCAGTACCGTGTTGCGCTACTCGGTCTACGGAGCCTTCGCCCTCCTGACGGCGGCTCTCGCGTTTCACTTTGCGACCGATAGCGGATCGCGCCCGTTTTCCACAGCGCTTTCCAGCCTTCTGTTAGTGGGCATGGCAGTTTTCCTTTTTGAGGCATGCCATCCGAAGACCGCCCGCCGGAACGGCCACCTCTTTCTCATCTTCTGCTGTCTCGCAGTCCAATTGGCCTGTGTCCGACTGGTCACGGTAATGGTCGATGCGAATTCCTCACTGGGAGAGCCCTTCAAGCTGCTCCTGATTCCCTATGCCTTCGCTCCCATGATCCTTTCAGTTCTCCTGAGGACCAACCTGGGGCTTTACGCAGTAGCAGGCACGACGTTGCTTGGTGCGTTTTTGATGCCCACGGAGTTCGTCCTCCCGTACCTTGTGATGAGCGTAGTATGCGGACTGGCAGCCGTGCTTGTAACCAGACAGGTGCGTAAACGGGGGCGCCTGCTCCGGGCTGGTTTCTACGTGGGGGGGGCAGCGGTTCTTCTGGCCTGCAGTTTCAACATCATTTCTCTGGGTTCGCTGATCGGAGGAGGGATGGTCGAATGGCAGGTCTTGGGAATCGAGATCGCCGCGGCGTTTGGAATCGGACTGTTGACGGGTATGATTGTGTCCGGACTCCTTCCCATGCTCGAGTCAACCTTCACGCTCACCACTGACATAAGCTGGCTTGAACTCAGCGACCTCAACCACAAACTCCTACGCCGCATGCAGTTGGAGGCTCCCGGCACCTTCCATCACAGCATGGTTGTGGCCTCCCTTTCCGAGGCGGCTGCGGAGGAGATCGGAGCGAATCCCATGATGTGCCGGGTGTGCTCCTATTTTCATGACATTGGCAAACTCAAGAAGCCGGCCTACTTCATTGAGAACCAGGGAGAGAACAATCCCCACGACTCACTCACTCCAACCATGAGTGCCCTCGTGATCATTGCGCACGTCAAGGACGGCCTGGATATGGCAATCAAGAGCAAGCTCAACCCACGTATCATTGACGTGATTCGTGAACATCATGGAGACTCCCTGGTTTACTTTTTCTACCGCAAGGCCCAGGAGCAGCGCCGAGTGGAGGAAGGAAAGGTGCAGGAGGGGATCGAAAATCCCGAGGATGTGCCCGAGGTTAACGTGAAGAATTTCCGCTATCCGGGGCCGACGCCCCAAACCCGGGAGAGTGGAGTCATCTCCCTGGCCGATGCGGTAGAGAGTGCATCACGAAGTTTGCGCAAACCAACGCCTGGCAAGATAAGGACTCTCGTGGACGATATCGTGTTCAACCGGATCAAGGACGGACAACTCGACAACTGCGGTCTCACCGCAAGTGATCTCCGGAAGACCCGGGACAGTTTTGCCAAGACCCTCCGCAGCATGATGCACAGCCGGATCGATTATCCCAAGCGCGAGAAGCAGTCGGGCGATGAGCGCGATGATCCTGCCACTGCCGGGGGCAGGGTGAAGAACGTGGTCCCGGTCGAGGAACTGGAGAAACATCGTCGCCGGGTCGCCGGGGATTCCTGAAGGCAGCAGAGGCGTGAGCACGGAGGCGAGGAGGGTCCAGGTCCACAACAGGCAGGAATGGTGCCAACTCCCCGGAGAACTGGCCGCATCCCTTGAGAGATGGGGGAATGCCACCCTCGAGCTGGTTGAGGAGCGATACCTCGCAAGGGTTAAGCTTCCCGGGTTAGTAAGTGTCTCGCTGATCGATGATCCTGAGATACAGCGGGTGCATACACAATTCATGGACAATCCAGATCCCACGGATGTGATCACCTTTCCATATGGAGAGGAAGGAGAGGTCCTGATCAGCGTAGAAACGGCCACCCGTCAGGCTGAGGAGCTTGGAGCCTCATTTGAGCGTGAAATTGCGCTTTACCTGATTCATGGCCTGCTCCATCTGGCCGGTTACGACGATACCGCCCCGGCCGCACGGGAGGAAATGGAGAGGTTGCAGGAGTCCTTGCTGACCGAGGTGCTTGGAAGCCCATGAAGCCACTTTCCGGCGGGCAAATCCGGGGTTGCCAATGAGGGGCGCCTTGACCATCTTCCTGTCCGCCCCCCCGTGTATTCTAGGACGATAGGGGCCTCATCCACCGGTCGCTCATCGTGTATTCAAATCAAGGTTATCTCAGCGAGTTGTTAGTTGAGCGGGGGGTTATCACCCCTGAGGAGATCGAAAAGGCACGCGAGGGAGTGAGCCCGAATCAGGGCGTCGTTGATCTGCTCGTTGCCGTGGGTGACGTTTCCGAGGAACAGGTAGCACAGACCATCGCGGCGAGTACGGGGAATGACTACGTCGACATCAACCAGTATTCTTTCACGGAGCAGATCTTTCAGGCCATGGAAGTGGAAGTGGCGCAGCGCTTCCAGGCGGTGCCGCTTCAGGATGACGGCACCTACATGACAGTGGCAGTTGCTGATGCCCTTGACTTCGAAACTCTCGACAGTCTCCCTCATGTGGTCGGGCGGGAGGTGAATTTCGTGGCCGCCACGCCCTCGGCCATCACCAAGGCTCTGCACGATAATTATGGAGTGGAGTCAGAAGGAGAGGACAGTGGAACCTCGTTCACAGTCATTACCGAGGGTGAGACGGAGGTGGCCGACGCAAATGACGCTCCCATCATCCGGATGGTTTCCAACATGTTGCTGGAAGCGTTTCGTCTGCGCGCTTCCGACATTCACGTTGAGCCACTGGAAACCACCCTGCGTATTCGTTTCCGGGTGGATGGACGACTGATGGAAGTTGACAGCCATCCCAAGCGTCTCCTCCCGGCCATTGTGGCCCGGGTGAAGGTCATGAGTGGAACCATGAGCATCGCGGAGAAGCGGATCCCCCAGGATGGCCGCATTCAGATGCGTATCGGGGGGAAGGAGGTTGATCTCCGTGTTTCCACCGTGCCGAGCAACCACGGGGAGAGCATCGTGATGCGGATCCTCGACAAGTCCTCGCTCCTCCTCGGCCTGCCCGAACTTGGGTTTTTCACCGACGATGAGCAGGTCATGCGTGAATTGATGGGTCTTCCCGACGGCATCATCCTCGTGACCGGTCCCACCGGATCCGGAAAAACCACCACCCTCTACGCCTGCCTCAACTACATCAACAAGCCCGATCGCAAGATCATCACGGTGGAGGATCCCATCGAGTACCAACTGGCGGGCATTAACCAGGTCATGGTCAAATCCGACATTGGAATGACCTTTGCGGCCGCCCTGCGGGCCATGCTGCGTCAGGCACCGAATATCATCATGGTGGGTGAGATCCGGGATGTTGAGACTGCCAACATTGCGATAAATGCGTCCCTCACCGGCCACCTTGTCTTCTCAACCCTGCACACTAATGATGCGCCCAGCTCAGTGGCCCGGCTCGCGGATATCGGGGTCCAGCGGTTCCTCATAGCCTCCGCCGTGCGGGCTGTGATGGCACAGCGACTGGTTCGAGCCCTGTGCAAGGATTGCAAGGGACCGGGTGAGTTGACAGAATCGGAAATGCGCCTCCTGCGTCTCGATCAGTCCCAACTGGCGGAGAGCACGATCATGGGACCGAGCGGTTGCGACAGCTGCAGGCAGGGAGGCTACCGGGGACGTCAGGGCATCTTTGAAATCTTTCAGGTGGACGACGAAGTCCGCCATCTCATCAACGAGAACCTCAGCACTCCCCAACTGCGTCGCAGGGCACGCGAACTGGGAATGCGGACTCTGCGGGAGGATGGCATAAGGAAGGTTCTTGCCGGGATCACCTCCGCTTCGGAGGTGATCGCAGTCACGATGTCGGACGCCGATTAATTTCAAGCCTAACGCACCAGATTCAAATGGATGATCGCAACGTCTTGGACCTCTTCGTCAGCAGGGGGATGATCGATACCTCCCTGGCGGAGGACATGCTCCACGAGATTGAAGCCAGCGGGAAGGATGTGGGGGATATCCTGACGGATTTCCAGGTAGTTCAGTCCCGGGAGGACATGTGGGCGGTCATTGCCCAGGAACTTGGAGCGGAGCTGGTAGACCTTTCCGATTTCGTAGCCCCTGAGGAACTGCTCGCGGTCATCCCCGCGCCGATGGCCCGGCTTCATGGCGCCCTGCCCATCAACTTTGATGCAGAGGGCATTACGGTGGCTCTCCTCGATCCCATGAACCCGCAGACCCTTGAGGATCTGCGCTTCGCGCTGGGCAAGGAGATCAAGGTTGTGATCGCCCCCGTGCATGTGGTGGAGAAGAAGATCAACGAGGCCTACAGCGGGGGGGCCGATGAAGGGGCTGCCATGGCCGAACTGCTGGGTGAACTCGATAATGACGGGAAGGAATTATCCGAGCAGGAACTGGCTGACGAAGCCAACTCCGCGCCGATTGTGCGGTATGTCGACCTGGTTATCTACCAGGCTATCAAGGAACGCGCCTCGGATATTCACTTCGAGCCATTCGAGAAGGACTTCAAGATCCGCTATCGGGTGGATGGTTCTCTTTATGAGATGGCTCCGCCCCCCGTTCACCTTGCCCTGCCGATTCTCTCACGGGTAAAGGTCATGTCGAACATGAACATTGCCGAGCGCCGGGTTCCCCAGGATGGGAGGATCGTGAAACAGATCGGGGATCAGCAGGTCGATCTGCGAGTTTCTTCACTACCCACTTCCTACGGGGAAAGCGTCGTCCTGCGTGTCCTGGACCGCTCCAATGTCAACCTGTCTCTCGATGTCCTTGGTCTTCCCAAGCACGTTGAAGAATACGTGAACACCACCATCAAGAAGCCGAACGGGATCTTTGTGGTGACCGGACCCACCGGGGCGGGCAAGACGACCACCCTTTACGCCGCCCTGAAGGTAATCAACACCATCGATACGAAGCTCCTGACGGCGGAGGATCCGGTGGAATATGATATCGACGGAATTATCCAGGTTCCCGTCAACGATGCCATCGAACTCAGCTTTGCGCGCATTCTCCGTGCATTCCTCCGGCAGGACCCCGACAAGATTCTGGTGGGTGAGATCCGGGACCTGGAAACCGCCCAGATAGCCATTCAAGCCTCGCTGACCGGGCACCTGGTCCTCTCGACACTCCACACCAACGATGCGGCAGGATCCATCACCCGTCTGGTGGACATGGGAACGGAGCCCTTCCTGGTGGCGGCCTCCCTTGAGGGAGTCCTGGCGCAGCGCCTGGTCCGGACCATCTGCAAGGATTGCCGTGACAGCTACGAGCCCAATGAGGCAATCCTGAACCAGCTCGACCTCTCGGCCCACGAACTGGGAGACAAGCACTTCTATACCGGTCGTGGTTGCGACATTTGCAGTCAGAGCGGACTGCGTGGACGCTGCGGGCTGTTTGAATTGCTCAGCGTCTCCGACCCCATCCGGGAGATGATAACGGACCGGGCGCCCACCGTGGCCCTGAAGCAGAAGGCAATTGAACTCGGCATGACAACCCTCCGGGAAGATGGCCTTCGCAATATTTACGAGGGCACTACGACTATTGAGGAAGTCCTCAAATACACCTAGCCCCCGAAGATTCCACCATTTAGAATTTCCAACCCTCCCATTAACGCTAGACAATCACACCAATGGCCAATTTTCAGTATATCGCACTAGATGCCAAGGGCGAACAGACAACCGGAACCGTGCAAGCCGGATCCGATGCCGAAGCGGTGGCTCAGTTGCGGGCCCAGGGGCTTTATCCGACCCAGGTGATCCAGGAAGGAAAAGGGAAGCTCAGCGCGGCCGGGAAAAAGGCGGCAGCCAGGGCCCGTGGCAAGAGGAAGGCCAGGGGCAAGACGGGTGGACGAATCAAACCCAAGATCCTCATGATCTTCACGCGTCAGTTGGCCACGCTGATCGATTCCGGCCTGCCTCTGTTGCGTGGCCTGACCGTGCTGGGCAAACAGGAACCCAATCAGGTTCTCCGCGGGACCATCAACTCGCTCGCGGATTCCGTGCAGAGTGGTTCCACCTTTTCGGAGAGCCTGGCACAGCACCCGCGCATTTTCGATAAGCTCTACGTCAACATGGTGAAGGCCGGGGAACTCGGCGGGGTGCTTGAAGTGGTGCTCACCCGTCTGGCTGAATACCAGGAGAAAGCCCACAAGCTGAAGAACAAGATCGTGGCCGCCATGGTCTACCCCGTCATAGTCATGTTCATTGCGGTGGCGATCCTGACCTTCCTGATGCTGTTCATTGTACCGAAGTTCAAGGAGATGTTTTCTGACATGGGGGGAGCCGAACTGCCCACGATCTCGAAGGTAGTCTTCGGGTTCTCGGATTTCATGATGTCGAGATGGATCGGCGACGATAAAGACACACCAGAAATAGTAGAGGGTTTCTCTACGATACTTCCGATGGCGGTCTGGATTCTCTTTGCCCTCTTCGGGGTCTGGCTCATCTTCCAGTTCTGGGGCCGCACCAAGGGGGGTCGTCGCATCCTGGATACGATCAAGTTGCGCATACCGCTCTTTGGCGAGATTCAGCGCAAGAGTGCGGTGTCGCGCTTCTCGCGGACCCTGGGGACCCTGGTGACCTCCGGTGTTCCCATCCTGCAGGCTCTCAACATCACCAAGGAGACCGCGGGGAACGTGGTGATCTCGGAGGCAATCAACAAGGTGCACGAGTCGGTGAAGGAGGGGGAATCCATCGTGCAGCCCCTCCAGGCCAGTAAGGTGTTCCCGTCCATGGTCATCAGTATGGTGGATGTCGGCGAGGAGACCGGTCAATTACCGGAAATGCTGCTTAAGATTGCGGATGTCTACGATGACGAGGTCGACAATGCGGTGACCGCCCTGACTTCGGTTCTGGAGCCTATCATGATCGTTTTCCTGGCCCTTGTCGTTGGCGCAATTGTATTTGCATTGTTCCTACCGCTGATTAAGATTATCCAGACGATGCAGCAGTAGAGAATCCGCCCTCGAACAAATGAACATTTCGCCCAAACCGAAGAGAATCAAAGGATTAAGAGGATTCACCCTCGTTGAACTGCTGACCGTGGTTACGATCATTGTCATCCTTTCAGGGATGGTCATGGGGGTTTACGGCTTCGTTCAGCGTAAGGCTGCGATCGACAAGGCCAAAACCCAGCTGGAGCTCTTCAACCTGAAAATCACCGAATACATGACTGACTCTGGAGGGTTTCTGCCACCCACCTCCGAGGAGGATGTGGAAGCGAGGAGCGGTCTTATTATCTACCGGATGCTCTATGGGGATGGGATCGGTGCCGATGGGATCGCAGGGACCGCTGACGACGGCGCCCTGGATGGACGTCCTGATGAGGGAGCTGTTGTTTATCTGGCGGATCTGGACCCGAATAACAACAACCAGAATATGATCAACAAGAGGGGTGGAGAGGTGCCGGTAGAACTGGTTGATCCCTGGGGAAATCCCTGGCGGTTTCGCAACCAGAAGGGCGACCCCAGCCAGGAAAACCCTGATTTTGACCTCTGGTCGACCGGTCCCGACGGAAAAAACGGTACCGCGGACGACATAAAAAACTGGTAGAGGCCGGTTCCGGCGTCAGTTGTGCCACTCTGGCTGCCGTGACCAAGGGGTGTCAGGGAGCGGGGGATCGAGCGGCTCACTAAGGAAGGGGAAACGTGTTCTCCTCGATTTCAATCCCCTTCCTGCGGGGCAGATCTGGTTGCCAAGAGGCAAGGGACGGATTCCCGGTCAGCGGCTTGGCTCATGGGAATGGATCGTTTTAGTGCGCAGGGTCCGAGGTCAGTGGCTTCAGGCCACCCGGTCGACAGGAAAGGCGGCCGAGGCGGTTCCCTGTTCCAGAAAATGGTGGACATTACGTAAGGCGACCGGGGTGCGTGAGAGGCGATAGCCGTCAGGGAGGCCGCCCCCGACCATCGAGCAGGTGGCGATTACGGTGCTGGCCAGATCATGGATCTCCTCCTCCGGGGCGTAAATCACTGATCCCCGGATGCCCCGGTCAATGAGGCGCTCATACCAGGGAGCCAGCTGGAGAGCTCCGACGTAGCTGACCTGGAGGGAAAGGACTTCGCTGAGATCGAGATACTCTACCGCACCTCTTAGATCATTGGGGAGCTGGGAGGCTTCCTCGAGGTAGTGCTCCATATCGACGAGGGTGACATGGTCCCATGCCGCCGCATCGATTATGCGATGATCGAGATGATACTCGTATCCGGCAGGCATTTAAGAAACCTTAAATACCTGACTGCAGGATGCAAGGAGCTTTCCCGGGCAGGATCCGCTGGGTTGCCGGTGCGGAGGAGGCTCCGGGACCGGGTAATGGGATTGATGCCGGAGGGTCTCGGAGCGAGTGACGATCAACCCGTAATAATCAGTCTTTCAGCTTCAGCTTGAGCAGTTTGGGCTGAATAACGATCCGGCAATACCCGTTTCGCCGCTTGTTCAGGAAATAAAAGTCCTGGTGGTAGTCCTCGGCTCCCCAGAACTTCGCGGCCTTGCGGATTTCCGTGACAATGGGCTTCTGGAACATCTTCTGAGCCTCCTTCATGGACGCCTCGGTCGCCTTCTTCTGCTCTTCGGAGTGATAGAAGACGGCGGAGCGATACTGAGGCCCCTTGTCCGCGCCCTGCTGATCCCTGCTGGTCGGGTCGTGGAGTTCCCAGAACCACGCCAGGACATCAGAGGTTGGCATTTTCTTGGGATCGTAGATCACCTGCACCACTTCGATATGTCCCGTGTTCTTCTGGCAGATCTGTTCATAGGTCGGATTCGGCACGAAACCACCCATGTAGCCGGATACTACCGAATGGACGCCCTCCAGTTGCTGGTAAACTGCTTCCACGCACCAGAAACAGCCGGCGCCGAGAGTGATCGTCTCGGATCCTTCGGGGGGAGCTCCTCTTTCATCGACCGCTTTTTCCTTCATCTTCGTCCTGGGAGTCTTGCCTGTATTCTTGGTGCCGCTGTCCTGGCATGATGCCGCGCTGATGGTGAACAGACCAAGCAGGGTCGAGAGGGCTACTGCTTTCATGGTGCCCGGAGGTTAACGGTTGTGATCTTGTTGTGCAACCGGAAGGAATCGGATAAGGGCGACAATTCCGGCCGGTGACCGAAGCAATTTCCTGCAAATAACGGGAAATCCCTGATGGCGATTTTTCCGGGGCCTGCCGATTGAGGGAGAATCATGACCCTTGCCTGTGTTCTGCCGTCTTGCTGTGCACAACAGATCCCTTGCCGGCATATGCGATCTCATGGTGACCAGGGATCATGCAGTCGCTCTGTCAAAGCTCCTGGCTCTGCCGACTTGCGAAGAATCCGGTCGTCCCCTATGACCGCCATTGTCCATGGCAGCCACGGTTCTCGATCTCACGAACGTAGAGAAGATCTACAAGGGCAAGGTCGAGGCTTTGCGAGGGATCTCACTACAGGTTGCCGAGGGGTCAATCTTCGGGCTGCTCGGCCCAAATGGAGCGGGCAAGAGCACCCTGGTGAAGATTCTCACCACCATCACTCATCCGACCCGGTGCGAGGGGACCATGCTGGGGTGTCCAGTGGGCCACAAACCGACTCTGCGGCAGGTGGGCTACCTGCCGGAGCATGCCCGTTTTCCGGCCTACCTCACCGGGCGTCAGGTGATCCAATACGCCGCCGGTCTTGCCGGGGTCCGGGTGGGCCGGGAGCGCCTCCAGAAGTTGCTCAGGCTGGTGGGGATGGAGCAGGCCAGTGAACGTATCCTGAAGACCTACTCGAAGGGAATGGTGCAACGGATCGGGTTCGCCCAGGCTCTGGTCAACGACCCCAGGTTGATCTTTCTGGATGAACCCACGGACGGGGTCGACCCGGAGGGACGCCGCGTCATGCGTGAATTGCTCCTGGAGCTGCGGAGCGAGGGAAGGACCGTATTCGTGAACAGTCACCTTCTTGGGGAATTGGAGACCGTCTGTGACTCGGTTGCCATTCTCAAGGAGGGAGCGGTTGTCAGGCAGGGCACCCTGGCGGATCTCACCGCCGGGTCGTGCCGCTTCGAGATCATCACCGCGGGGCCCATCGGGGAGGAGGTGGCAGAGAGATTCCGGGCGAAGGGATTGATAGTTGAGGAGAGACGGGTGGAGGTTCCCGGGAATGAAGCCGAACCGGTCCAACCCGTAATTGATGCCCTGCGTTCCGGAGGTTCAGTCATCACCGAGGTGCGTCAGGTACGCCAATCACTTGAGGACCTCTTTCTGGAATCGGTCTCCGATGAAAGCAGGTGGAAAGGGAAGAATTCGTCATGAAGACGCTTGGCGTTCTCATTCTTGACTCGTTTCGGATGCTCCGATCCCAGAAGCTCTTCTGGATCGTGCTGGTGCTCTCCGGGATGGTGGCGCTGGGGTATGCTTCCATCGGCTTCAACCAAAGAGGTGTCTCGCTCTTCTTCGGCTTGTGGACCATCGAACATGAATCCCTTCAGTTGGGGACGGAGGAGTCCAGGGAGCTGTATCTCCTCATCTTCACCAATACCATCGTGCCTTACTGGCTTGGATTGTTCGCGGTGGTGCTGGCCCTCATTTCCTGTGCCTCGATCTTCCCTGAATTCGTGCGCGAAGGATCGGTTGACCTGACGCTCTCCAAGCCGCCGCGACGAATCACACTGTTCCTGGGCAAGTATCTGGGAAGTCTCCTGTTCGTTTTTCTTCAGGTCCTGCCATTCACTGTAATCGTGTTCCTGTCCTTCGGGCTTCGTTTTGAAGAGTGGAACCTGAGCCTTTTCTGGGCGGTGCCCCTGGTCGTGCTCGTCTTCAGCTTTGTTTATGCCATGCATGTTCTGATCTCGATCTGGTCAGGTTCCACGGTGTTCGGGTTGCTTGCCGCCAGCCTTGTCTGGGGCGTGTCGGTGCTCACGGAGTGGACCGAAGACATCGTCTACCAGTTTGCCTACACTGTTCCGCAGGCAGGCATGAGCCCGGACTGGATCGACGGGGGGGTTGAGGAAGTGGAACCCCGGGAAAGCGCGGGGGAGTTCATGGTGGGGTTGCACAGGAGTCTCGATTTTCTCCGGACCCCGTTACCGAAGACTCGTGCAGTGGGTGCTCAAATGAGAAATCTGATCAGCGTTGACCAGGGGGGCAGCGGACTGGCAGGCAAGTCGCTCCTTGGTTCGTTGTTCAGTGATTCCTCCATGGAGGTGCCGCCACACATCGCGGAGGCAGAGCGCCGCGCGGATCAGCGGCATCCGGTGTGGAAGGATGTGGGGAGTTCGCTCTGTTACGAATTACTCGTGGCAGGGTTGGCGGCGTGGATTTTCGCCCGGCGGGATTACTGAGAAGGATGCGGTTGGCCCGGTTGCGTGGGCGTGCGGCGAAACCCCGTCCGCGGTCAGGGAGCGAATGCCGGATCGTGCAGGTGGCAGGCGGAAATCACTGGTCGGGGGATTGGGTTTTTGCCGATCCAAGGTGCTCCCTGATAAAGCCCTGGATATAGCGCGAGCCAAAGAATTCCTTGGTGACTTTCGGTTCGTCGCCGTGAGGCAGGTAGAGGACATTGACCGGGACTGCCCTCCTGTTCAGTTCGGCAATGGTCTGGGCAATTCTAGGGTCGGAATTGGTGTAATCGGCCTTGAGAGGCAGGATATTGTGAGTATCAAACAATTTCCGGACCGCCCTGTTGTATCCCCGGGACTTGTTGACCTGGCAGGTCGCACACCATGTGGCGGTGAAATCCACATAGACAGGCCTGCCCTGCTCAAGGGCCTGCTCCACAGCCTCCGGTGACCAGGGTTTCCAGTCGAGACCCGTCGGAGGCGGTTTGGAGGCCATCAGCCCAAGGCCAGAAAAGAGAACCGCGGAGACATAACCAACTGTCCGGGTGCGTCTGGTCCGGGAAATGACGCACCACCGGCCGTAGACCCACAGGGAGATTCCGATGAAGGTCAACCCCAGGACAATTGGAAGCATCTTGCCGAGACCAACTTCCTTGAGAGAGAGCAGGGACCAGAGGAGAAAGCCAGCTGTGCCGAACAGGAGAAAGGCCATGGCCTGCTTGAATGATTCCATCCAGGGTCCGGGTCGGGGCAGTTTCTCGACCAGGCTGGGAAAGGCGGAGAGGAGGACGTAGGGGAAGGCTAAACCGAGCGCCATCATGGTAAAGGCCAGGAGGAAGAGCGGGGCCGATAGATTGAATGCCAGACCAATGGCAACTCCGAGGAACGGTGCGGAGCAGGGGGTGGCCACCACGGTGGCGAGCACACCGGAAAAGAATGATCCGTTCATTCCCTGCTTGTGTGTCAGGGTGCCACCCACACTGGTTGCGGAGGCTCCGATCTCGAAGACCCCGAACATGTTCATGGCAAGGATGAACATGACGAGCATGAGAGCCCAGACGACCCAGGGGTTCTGTAACTGGTATCCCCAGCTGACATCCTGTCCCACGTTGCCTATGGCCCCTTCCCGCAAGGCGAGGAGGAGGCCCGAGAGGACCCAGAAGGAGAGAAGGACACCTGCAGCATAAATCAAACCATGAACAAGGATGGTTCGCCGGTCCTCGCCCGCCTGCTGCACGAAACCCATGATCTTGATTCCGATGACCGGAAAGACGCAGGGCATGAGATTCAGGATCATTCCGCCCAGGAACATCCCGCCAAGGATGGTGAGAAGTTTAGAGAAACTGACGGGAGGACTGACGGTGGCGCCGTATTCTACCTCCACGAGGTAGCCCTTTTCACCGAGAGTGAGGATTCCTCCCAGGGTGTTGGTCGTTTTGGAATTGTCTTCCTCGTTCCGGGCAATGGTCCAGCGTACTCCGTCTTCCCCGCGGGTCACCACAGGATCGGACTGTGCATCCATCACCTCTTCGTAATCAAAAAAGTGAATCGTCCCCTCCGGGACCGCATCAGCGGGAGAAAGCAGGAGGGTGATTTCACTGCTCGTCTTGCTGGCCTGGACCGTCAGGTTGCCGGGGAGGGGTCCGGGCAGCATGGCACGGGCCGCGGCAAAGGCAGGGACGTTGGACGGATCAGTCTCCGCTTCTGCGGCAACCGGAAGGGTGATTTCGCTGGGCGAAGCTGGCCCCAAGCCTGGTTCCAGGAGGCAGTTGTTCTCGTCGCAGATCTGCCAGCTGGGCGCGGCACTGACTGTGATCTGCTCTCCCACCCTGAGAGTCGGGGGCGGGGTCACCTTGAAGAGGTGATAGACAAGCGGTTCATAACCATAGGTCTTTATCCCGCTAGTGCTGCCGATGTGGGGGACCGGCCACGCAACCCGTGCCACTTTAAATTCCGGTGGGAGCTTCCAGTTCGGCTGCAGAGGTCTCCCGACAAATCCGGTATTAATGAAGTAGGAGTGCCAGCGGGGAGGATGGGTAAGCTTAATCGCGAGATGGAAGGGCTGGCCGGGCGCCATGCTTCTGACCTCGGAGAGAAACTCCATCCTGCTTGAATTGCCGGACTGTTCCGCTGCTGCGAAAGGATCGAAGTCCTCGGCCTGCCCCTCGATGGGCAGGGCGAATCCAGCGGTGAGGATGAGTGGGGCGAAAAGATGACTGAGTGGTCGCATGGGATGATTAGTGACGGCGGTATTTTACACAACCTGACCCAAAGAAAAAGCAGCGGGAATTTCCCGCTGCTTTGTAGAAGGATTAACTGGTGCGAAATCTCTAGTAGCCCCGCACGTGGCCTTGCTGTTTATCCTTTGCGTTTCCGGCCGCAGCGCCAGCAGCGCCTCCGACGGCTGCCCCGATAAGGGCTCCGGTTCCGGCATCGCCATCCCCGACATTGTTACCGATAATGGCGCCCGCTACGCCCCCAAGGGCGGCTCCGGTGAGGGCTCCGGCCTGGGTGTTGGGGCCGGCGGCACAACTCGCGAAGAGGAGAGAAACGGCGGCTGTGAGACTGGTCAGGAGTTTGATTTTCATGGTGTATTCGTGTTTGGTTCAGTTGCTTTGGGGCATCTTAATCCGTTGCGCTCTCCGAGACAATAGAAACAATCAAGTGGAGGTTCTGCTCTTTAGGACGCAGAAACCGCAGAACTATTCAAAATATCCCGGATCAATTTTGGTCCGTGGTAGATGAATCCGGTATAGAGTTGGAGGAGAGTGGCGCCGGCAGAGAGTTTTTCTGCGGCATCGACGGCCGACATGATGCCCCCGACACCGATGATCGGGATCCTGTCACCAAGGTCGTGGTGAAAGCGGGAGATCACCTCGGTGGAGTTTTTCGTCAGGGGAGCACCAGACAGTCCGCCCGCCTCGGCGTGGGATGGGTGAGCACCCACCTCCGGGCGCTCAACGGTGGTGTTGGTGGCGATGAGGGCATCGAGACCATGATCGAGAAAGACCCTGCTTAAGGCGCGGATCTCCCCGGTCTGAAGATCGGGGGCGACCTTGATGGCAAGGGGGACCTGACGACCGGTCTCACGGAGCAGGATGGCGCGCTCACTCTGCAGACGATCGAGAAGGCGGGCGGCGGGCTCAGGGTCCTGGAGATCCCTCAAGCCCGGCGTGTTGGGCGAGGACAGGTTCACCGCGATGTAATCCGCCACTGGCCAGGCCTCCCGCAGGCAGATCAGGTAGTCATCAATGGCCTGCTCATTGGGGGTGTCCTTGTTCTTGCCGATATTGAAGCCGATCACGCCCTGAAAGCCCTTGGTCTTTCGCACGTTGGCAACGCCCTCTGCGACGCCGGGGTTATTGAACCCCATCCGATTGATAATGGCATCGTGTTCCGGGAGGCGGAAGAGGCGGGGCCTGGGATTGCCATCCTGGGGACGTGGAGTGATGGTTCCGATTTCGATGAAGCCGAATCCCAGGCGGCCGAAGGCGTCAATGGCACTACCTTCCTTGTCCATGCCTGCGGCGAGGCCGAGGCGATTGGGGAAGGTCAGTCCCATGCATTTCACCGGTGCCAGGCCCGGCGGATCGCCAGCCAGGGCTTTCAGGACGCCGCATTTTTCCGCAGACCGGAGGGCGGCGAGGGACCAGTCGTGGGCCCGTTCGGGGTTGAGGCGGAATAGGAGCTTGCGCGCCAGCGGGTAGGTGCCTTCGAGCATGTTTTCCTGACGCCGTTATGCTCGACCAGGAGGGCGGGAGCAAGAAGGGAGTGGAGGGCGTTCAGTCCGCCAGGTGGGAAACGATGGAGTCCACGAGCAGGGGGCCCCTGCCAAGGAGGCGCAGATGGTCTCCATCCCATCCTGCAAGGCCCTCCTCGATCGTGTGTTCAAGGCGCTCCGTCGACACTGCGCCAAGGTGTCGGCGATGAACGCCCTGGTCCGTCCGCAGCATGAGGGCGATCCGTTCGAGATCGAGTTGGGCTTTGGTCAGATCTTCCACTTCATGCTCGGCGTGGCCGGCCTGCTCGACCAGTTGGACGTATTGCCGGGTGTCTGGAATGTTCTTCCAGCGGCGCCCCGCGATGGTGGACACCGCGGATGGGCCAAGGCCGAGGTAGTCCATTCCGGCCCAGTAGGCCCGGTTATGACAGCTCTCGAATCCTGGTTGGGCGTAATTGGATGTCTCATAATGGCGGAATCCGTGCTGGGTGAGCAGTTCGTGGGCGAGTTCGAACATCTCCGCGTTGAGTTCGTCCTTGTCGTGGTAGAGGCCCTGCTGAAACCGTTCGAAGAAGAGGGTGTCTTCCTCGTAAGTGAGATTGTAGGCCGAGATGTGCGGGGGTGAGAGGCTCAGGGCCTTTTCCAGACTGTGCCGCCACTGGCTCAGGGACTGACCGGGGATGGAGAACATGAGATCGATGCTGACGTTCTCGATCCCGGCCTCCCGGAGGAGGGCGACAGACCGCGTGATCTCGGATGGGCCGTGCGTTCTTCCCAGGGCGGTGAGATTCTCCGGATCAAAGGATTGCGCCCCCAGAGAAACCCGTGAGATTCCGAGATCCGCATAGGTGGCTGCAGTTCGTCGCCCGAAAGTCGCCGGATTCGCCTCGAGGTTGATTTCCGCTCCTGGCTGAATTCTGAAGATCTCCCGCAGGCCCTCAAAGAGTCGCCGGAGGTGGACAGGGGAGAGCATGCTGGGAGTGCCGCCGCCGAGGTAGACCGTTTCGAGGGCTGGGACCGGCAATCTGGAGACCCGGTTCCCGGCCTCCGCCAGAAGGGCATCAATAAAGCGCGCCAGGTCCGTGTTCCCCGGGGTGTGCTTGTAAAATGAGCAGTAGGGGCAGATGTGGTGACAGAAAGGAATATGGAGGTAGAGGTGAATGAAGGTTATCGTGATTTGTGATTGGTGATCGGGCCAGGGAGTGGGCAGTCTCCCGCGGGCGATGAACACGGCAGAACTCGGCACCGACATCCTGCGTGAGGTTTCTCGCTCGTTTTATCTCACTCTCAAGCTTTTGCCGAGCGAGTTCCGGGGGCCGCTCAGTCTGGGTTACCTGCTGGCCCGGTTGAGTGACACCATTGCCGATGCCGGTTCGATTGACCAGGCCCGGCGCCAGGCCCTCCTGGAACAGTTCCGATCCCTGCTGAGCGCGCCGGCAAAGCACCGCGACACACAGAAGTTCGCCTGCGCTCTCCCCGGTGAACTGGAGGGATCGGGGCTGGAACGGGGGGAATGGGATCTTGTGCTGCGGGCAGCCGACTGTTTCGACTGGCTGGACATGATGGACCGGAAGGTCGGCAGGCATATCCGCAAGGTGGTGGGGATTATCACCGGAGGACAGAACTGGGATCTCCAGCGCTTTGCTGGCGATGCCGTGGTGCGCCTGGCAGAGGACGACGAACTGGAAACCTACGCCTACCAGGTGGCGGGTTGTGTGGGAGAGTTCTGGACCGAAATAGGCTTCACCTGCAGTGACCGGTTTGCCCGTGAAGAGCGCGCCACCCTGCTGCGCTGGGGTGCCAATTACGGCAAGGGGCTGCAACTGGTGAACATTCTGCGGGATGTCCCGGAGGATCTTGCGAGGGGACGGTGTTATCTGCCTGGTAGTGGCTCAGTGGAGGCTGAAGTGCTGGGTGCGGAATTACCCCGCTGGCAAAGCCGTGCCAGGGAGTTGCTGGCTGACGGTCTCCGCTACACCGCCGCGCTGCATGGCAGCAGGCTCCGGATGTCAACCGGATTGCCTGCTCTGCTGGGAGGACGCACCCTGGACCGGTTGGAAAGCGCCTCGTGGGCGGACCTTGAAAAGCGAGTCAAGATCTCCCGGGGAGAGGTGAAATGGAGCCTTTGGGGGGCCTATGCGAGAAGCGCTCCCTGGTTGCCGGGATCCTGGAAGAGTGAGCACCGGCGTGCTTGCCAAAGGCTGGCCAGCTAACAAGATCACATCGCGATGGGGCAGGGCACCGATATCCGCTGCGTGGGAGCGATACTTCATTACCTCCCGGTGGAGACCCGCATGCCCCTTAAATTCGGGATGGAGACCCTGACCTCGGTCACCTGCGCTCGCGTGCGGGTGACGGTGGAAGGGAGGGACGGACGCACTGCAACCGGGTGGGGGGAAACTCCGCTCAGTGTAACCTGGGTCTGGCCTGGATCACTTGCCTACGAGGAGCGGCATCAGGCAATGAAGGCGTTCTGCGAAGTGCTCGCAGGAGCCTGGAGCGGGTTTGATGGAGAAGGTCACCCCCTTGAGATTGGACACGATTTCGTGGAGGGCCAACTTCCGGGCCTCCTTGAATCCTTTAACCTGGCCCGGGCGGGGGAGGCTATGCCCTGGCTGGCGGCCCTGGTGTGCTGTTCGCTCTTCGACATTGCAGTTCATGACGCTTACGGGAATTTGCACGACCGGAGCATATACGAGCTCTATGGCTCCGAATACCTGAACCGTGATCTCGCCGCCTACCTCAAACCTGCGGAAGATGTTCCGGTCTCCTTCCGGGGGCGCTATCCCGATGAATTCCTGAGTCCCCCATCCGCGACCCTTCCGGCCTGGCACCTCGTGGGTGGACTCGACCCGGTGGGGTCTGACGAATTGACCGGGGAGGAGCCGGAGGACGGATATCCGGTCGAATTATCTGAATGGATTGCCCGGGATGGTTTGAACTGTCTCAAGATCAAGCTGCGGGGCAACGAAGCGGAGTGGGATTACGCTCGAACGGTGAAGGTGGGAGGTCTCGCGCTCGAAACGGGGGTGCGATGTCTCAGTGCCGATTTCAACTGCACGGTGACGGATCCGGCCTACGTGAATGACATTCTCGATCGTCTTGCGGTGGACCACCCCTCCCTCCATGAAATGCTGCTCTACGTCGAACAGCCCTTTCCCTACGAGCTTGAAGAGAACCGGATTGACGTCCACAGCGTTTCGTCACGCAAGCCGCTTTTCCTCGATGAGAGTGCCCACGACTGGAGACTGGTGCGTCTTGGCCGGGAACTGGGCTGGAACGGAGTGGCCCTGAAGACCTGCAAGACCCAGACCGGGGCCCTCCTGAGTTGTTGCTGGGCGCGGGCCCACGGCATGAGCCTCATGGTGCAGGATCTCACCAACCCGATGCTGGCGCAGATCCCCCACGTCCTCCTTGCGGCCCACGTGGGAACCATCATGGGGGTGGAGACCAATGCCATGCAGTTCTATCCCGAAGCTTCCACGATCGAAGCAAAGGTGCATCCCGGCCTCTATCGACGTCGGAACGGCGAACTGGATCTTGCCAGCATCAGCGGTAACGGATTCGGCTACCGGGTTGATGAGATCGGACGGGAACTCCCGGATCCTGTCGTCTCGTGTTAGTCGGACTCCGGTCCGCGGTTGCCGACCCCGGAATTCTCCTGCGTTGTTCCGGGGCTTCCGTCTACAAGGCCAACATTTCCAGCCAGGACATTGTTGCTGGGATCCCGGTCCTCGTTGCCGTTGAGATTGATGGTGCTGCGAATGGCAATCAGTTCACCCTGGGCCGGTTCATTGATGGGCAGGGACACCACGTGGGACGCGCCGCCCTGCAGGCGGGGGAGGGTAGTGGTGAAGATGTCATCATGAATGATGACATCCACCGTGGTTCCCGCCATGGCCTCTGTCCCCTGGTTCTGGACCGTGACCTGCAAGGTTCCCACCACCTCTTCCCCAGTGGGGGGCTTGTACCAGTTGGAGGCCACGGCGAGGTCGAAGCGCCCGGCGGTCCGGGTGTTGACCATGCGGTCGACGTCCAGGTTGCCGCCCCCGTAAAAGGGGTCGTCCCCCGGGGCTCCCGCGGCATTCATGTTGTTTTCGAGGATCGTGAGAGCCTGCTGGGGAAGAAGGACGCCGGATTGGGTTTCCGTCATAGTGGCACCAAGAGCTCCCGTCACCAGTGGTGCGGCGGCCGAGGTTCCGGAAAAACTGGTGTATTCCTCCCCCGGCCAGGCGGACATGATATCGAAACCGGGGGCGCTCACATCAATGGCATCTCCCGTGTTGGAGAAGGCAAGGTGCTGCCCCGCCGCATCGACTGCACCCACCGCGATCACGCCTTCATAGGCGGCGGGGTAGCTGGGGGTCGAGAACCCCTCATTCCCGGCCGCGGCGACGATGAGGACCTGCTTCTCTCCTGCGTAGGCCACCGCGTCCTGGACCAGCGGGCTGTCTCCATAGGAACCCATCGAGATGTTGATGATCTGTGCCCCTTCATCGACCGCCCGGACAATGCCTTCCGCGAGGAGGAAGGTGTTCGAGCCCCCGCTTTCATCCGCGATTCGAATCGAGAGGAGGTTCGCCCCCGGGATGATTCCCTGGCTCACTCCATCGTCCCCTATCATAAGAGCGGCCACCGCGGTTCCGTGTCCATGGAGGGCGATGGGGGGGCCGTCGCCGGTAATGAGATCGATCTGTCGCACGCGTTTCCCCAGGGTGCCATGTTCGCCGACACCCGTATCCAGCATGGCGAGGCGGACGCCTTTGCCCCATTCCGAGTTGTTGCCGGTGACGCCCAGCCACTCCAGGGTGTTGCGGCCGAAGCCGACGGCGTTGGGTTGGGCATCCACCTGGGGTAGTTCGGGAATGGAGACCCGGAAATTGGCAAAGCTGTCGTCCTCATCGAGCAAGCCGTCGAGATCATCGAGGTTGTCAAAACCGATGCGGACGGCCCTGAGTTTGTCCAGGCGGCCAAGGAGGCGTGCCTTGCTCCCGGAGAGTTTGGTAAGAAAGTTCCGGTAATCCTCCTCGTTCTCGAAACGGACGATCCGCTCACCCGGAAGCCCGAAGAGGATTTCGTCGAGGCGGGGGGCCCGTCGACTGCCATGGCGCTTGGGCGCCTTGCTCGCCAGATTGGGGGCATCGAATTGAACAAAGGGACCCGGTCGCCGGCGAGAGTCCCTGTCGGCCTTGTCCCGCTGCACGCTGGTCAGGATGTCGCGGACGAGCCAGAACCCGAGGAAGGTAGCGAGCAGGGTGGCAGCACCCATGATGTATCTGGACTGCGGGCTCCTCACAATGCTGATAAAACCTGTTTCAGGGTGAAAAGTCGTGGCGGCGACTCTGCAGACTATAACCCGTCTGCACTGAAAACGAAACCCAATCCTGAGCCATGGTGTCCCAGAGTGCCTGAGATTGACATCGAAGGCGAATCGATACTTGAGCTTTGGAGCGAGTGCGGCAGAAAGCGCCAGTGCGCGACTTGTTGCGAGATCCTGCCTGGCGGGAGAAGGACATGGGGGTTCCCCTGCCCGATTCTCCACACGCCTGTGTGGTGAGCCTTCCCACCTGGGAGGCGGTCATTGGTTATGAGGAGAGCGATCCGGCGGTGGTGGGCAAGATGCGCTCGGGCTATCCTCGCTTCTTCCTTCATCCCATCACCGCAAGCTACCTCGGGGAATTGGAGGGCGAGCATGCCGGGGAAGGAGAACGGCTCATGGCCTATTCCTCGTCGGCAGCGGCTCAACGGGCGGCCAGGTTTGTCAGGCAGCGGACCGGCCTGACCGGGAGAGTGATTGAATCCGAAGTGTCCCTCCTTGCCGTGCCCGAGGAGGGCTACCAGGCGGCCCGGGATTACTGGAGACACACGGGGGAGTTGATCAGCAGTCGCCAGGCGGAAGATCTCCAGCACGGGGTGACGACGGATTCCTCCCAGGTGGCTGAATTTCGACGCTCCCTCGCACGGGTGATGAAAGTCAGGGAACAGGATGCCTTTTTTTTCGAAAGTGGAATGGCAGCCATCTTCGCGCTCTATCGGGCGGTGACCGCCCGTCGTCCCGGTCTGAAGACCCTCCAGCTCTGTTTTCCCTACGTGGACGCCCTCAAGGTGCAGGAGCACTTCGGGGCGGGGGTCGACTTTGTCAATTCTCCCCGGGGCGATGCCCTTGACGAGGCTCTCGTCGCCATCCGCCAGGGGAGCTATGCGGCGGTCTTCTGCGAAGTCCCCAGTAACCCCCTTCTGCACACGGTGGACCTGCCCGCCGTGGCAGAGGCCTGTCGGGCATCCCGGACCCCGCTACTGGTCGACGACACGGTGTGCAGCCACCTCAATATCGATGCCCTTTCCCATGCCGATGCGGTTTCCACCAGTCTCACCAAGTGGGTTTCCGGGGTTGGCGATGTCCTGGCCGGGGCCGTGCGACTCAATCACTCATCACCTTTTGCGGAGGAGTTGCGCAGGGTGCTTGATGACGAAGTGCCCGATGGGTCCCGACTCTATCCCCGGGACGCGGAGGTTCTGGCCGCCAATGCGGCGGACTTCGAACGGCGGGTAAACGAGTGTAACGGCAACGGCCGCGCAGCAGCGGAGTTCCTTCATGATCATCCTGCAGTCGCGCAGGTCTGGTATCCCAGCTTGGTTGATCGCGGGGAGTATGAGGCTCTCCAGCATCAGGGAGCAGGTTATGGTGGATTGATGAGTTTCACCCTGAAGGTTCCCGAACGAACTCCGGAACTCTATAAGGCCATGCGCTTCAGCAAGGGGCCGAGCCTTGGCACGGACTACTCGTTGCTGTGTCCCTACACCTTGCTCGCACACTATACCGAGATCCCCTGGGCCAATGAATGCGGAGTGGCCACCGAACTGCTTCGTCTCTCGGTGGGTCGGGAACCGGTTGAGGATCTGCTGACACGCCTCGACGAGGCTTTGGCGATGGTCGGAAAATGACAGGCGCTGAGATCCCGGTGGAGAACATCCCTGTCCGGGAAGAGAGGGTGCTTTCCTGACCTCTTTCCGGGTCAATCGCGGTGATCTTCCGGATGATAGATCTCGGCCTCGGTGCTGTAGGGGCCAAGGCGCTCAACCGCCTCATTGTGGATCCGCACCACCAGTTCGGCCATCAGGACGGGCAGAAGCATGGCCACCACCCGGCGTTTCATCGCGGCCGACGGTTCACCTGAATGATTTGGAGTGGGGACATCCTTGGGACGCAGTATTGAAAGGATTCCCAGGAGCGCCCGTGGTGATCCACGGTGCATGACCTTGAGGGTTTCCTCCCGCATCCAGCGCGTGCAGAAGATCCAGTAGTTCGATTTCTCATGACGATCTTCAAAGCTGTCCACGATGTCATCCCAGAGGTGTCGACTATCGTGGTGGAGCACGGGATCGGTTCGGCGGGCGGTGAATTCAACCGAGTCGAGCAGGAATTTAAAATGAGCCGGGATGTTCATGACGTTTCAGTCTGTTGTCCTCTTAACCGTAAAACGATTGAGGCGTTTTTTTTATTCAGTCGGGCGTTCGCGCTGTGGTTGAGAAAGAGGGAAAACAGAGTCCATTTGGGAAGTACGCTACACCATTGTATTTGGCGTGCTACCCACCCATGCGTCTTTTTCCGGGAAAAATGCAAAAAGGTTTTCATCTCCTGTGACATCTGCGGTTTTCATCCTGCATGGCTACCCCTTACGTGAGATGACCTGCTTCCCTAACAGTGGGGTCATACCCCTCCAGAGGTATTGGCAAGGGAGGAATGGGACGGAAAGCAGGCGGATCCCAGAGGGATCTGGAGGAATTCCGCAGGGGTTGTTTCCCGGTCCCCGCGTGAGCGTCCCCCTGAACAGCGGTAATATTCGGCCTCCGTAGCAATCCTGCGAAGTGCCTCCGTCTTCCGGCGGGCATCCCTGCTCCGGCTTTCTGATCGAAGGTCTTGCTCGTTGGCGGCCGGATGGGTGGATAGACTGCTCTCACCAATGATGAGGATTCTCCTTCTGGCGCTCATAACCTGTTGGCCCATCTCCTTATCGGCGGCCCGGCCGAACGTGCTGTTCATTGCGATCGATGACTTGAATGACTGGGTGGGCTGCATGGGTGGTCATCCCCAGGCCCGGACACCAAACCTTGATCGATTGGCCTCCTCGGGAGTGCTCTTTACGAATGCGCACTGTCCGGCGCCGGCGTGCAATCCGTCACGTTCCGCGATTTTCACGGGCATTTCCCCCCATCGATCGGGTCTTTACCGGAACGGGCAGAAGATGCGTCAGGTCCTCCCTGCGGCCGAGTTGTTGCCCAGAACCTTTTCTCTGGCAGGCTATTGGTCGGCGGGATCCGGCAAGATGCTGCATTACTTCATCGATGCGCAGTCGTGGGATGAATACTTCCCTGCAAAGAAGACTGAGAATCCCTTTCCGCGCACCCTGTATCCCGAGCAACGGCCGGTGAGCCTCCCGCGGGGAGGGCCCTGGCAGTATATTGAGACTGACTGGGGCCCTCTGGATGTCAGTGATGAGGAGTATGGCGGGGACTATCTTGTGTCGGAATGGATCGGCAAACAGTTGCGCAGGAAACATGACAAGCCCTTCTTCCTGGCCTGTGGAATCTACCGTCCGCACGAACCCTGGTTCGTTCCGAAGAGATACTTCGACGCTTTCCCGATCGAGGAAATCCGCTTGCCGCCGGGATACCGGGAAGATGACCTTGCGGATCTGCCCGCTGAAGGCAAACGGATGGGTCCTAACCGTTACTTTGCCCATATCCGTGATCAAAAACAGTGGAAGAACGCGGTGCAGGGTTACCTGGCCTCCATCTATTTTGCCGACACCATGCTGGGTCGCGTCCTGGAGGCACTCGAGAAAGGGCCGAATGCCGGGGACACCATCGTGGTGTTGTGGTCAGATCATGGCTGGCACCTGGGCGAAAAACAACATTGGCAGAAGTTCACCGCCTGGCGGGCCTGCTCCCGGGTGCCATTGATCGTCCGCGTGCCCCGGGGAACACCCGGTTTATCGAAAGGCACATCCCCCGGGACCTGTCCCCAGCCGGTGAGTTTGCTGAGCCTGGCACCGACCCTGCTCGAACTGGCCGGGCTTCCACCGGTGGGTGGTCACGACGGGCCCAGCCTGATCCCCCTGCTGCTTGATCCGAAGGCAGATTGGTCCCACACGGCGGTAACGCATCTCGAGACACCCGGTAGTTATGGGCTGAGTGCTGCAAAGTGGCGCTACATTCATTATGCGGGGGGCGGCGAGGAGCTCTATGATATTGAGAAGGACCCCTACGAATGGCGGAACCTGGCGAATGAGGCAGCGCACTTGCCCACCTTGAAACGGTTGCGTGCACTCGCTCCGAAAAAGTTCGCCAACTTGATTCAACCGAAGGTGGAATCCCTGCCGGCACTGAAATGGGCACCGTTGCCTGACGGGGAAAAGGCACCTCGATCAAAACCTGATGGGAATTCCCTTGAGGTGGTCTTCATCAACAACAGCACCTGTGAAGTCGATCTCCTGTGGATGGATCGAGCCGGTGGCACCAAGGCTTACGGAGCGATTGCTCCTGGTGGACAATTCCGGCAACAAACGCGTCCCGGTGCGGTGTGGATGATTGCCACGACCGAAGGGAAGAAGAGGAGGAATCTCGGCTACTTTGAAGTCGGGGATCGTGCGGCCCGGGCAGTGGTGCCGGGGAAATAGCAAGGATCTCCGGGCGTGGGCTTCCGGGAAGAAATACCCGGGCTTTTACAGCCTTGGCCACTGTGTATTATCCGGACACGATTTCACCGGGGCCTGTAGCTCAGCGGTTAGAGCAGGGGACTCATAATCCCTCTGGATCACTTTTCGGATTCTTTCGGAATGTATCAAAGCCTTACGAAAATGGGGACGAAACGAGTTTCGTGGCGTCTTGGCACGTGAAAAATAAGGGCCGGAAAACGGGGCTGTGAGTAAGAGGAGGCTAGCGTATAGGCTAGCATGAGCCAGCCAGGGAGCCATGGAATCTCTGCCAAGCGCATGGGAACATAGTTTCCGTGTTTCTCCGTGTACCCGTTAGATCTCACGCACTCCACGTAGGATCTACCGCACTCTCAGCGTAGAGACGAAGCGAGAACAAAGTTCACTTCGCGCAAGCTTCTGCGAGCACGCACGCACTTGTTATTATGCTCGGTGAAATGAATAAACAATCATGCCTCCCCCTGACAAAACGCTGGGCATCGATCAGAGATGCGGCCACTTACTCGGGCCTCTCAAAGCGAACAATCGAGGTCCTTATCAAGGACAACCTGATTCGCTCGGCCTGTCCTAAGCGCAAGGGCGCAAGCCGTGGACGCCGACTGATTGACCTCCGGTCCCTGGACGAGTGGATCGAATCTGGCATCGGAGGTAAGTCGGATCTCCCAAAGTTACAGGAAGGCGCCCGTCAACGGAGGGCCAAGTAATGCCTGCGATCCACGAGCCCTACCAGAGGGCCGAATTGAATCTGCTTCTCTCTGCACTGGAGGACCCGAAAAGGTTCGGCCAGGTGTGCCGTGAGTTCTCGCTGTCAGATTTCAGGGACGAGACAGCCCGAGAGGTTTACGAGACCTGCATGACGCTCCG
>MPLX02047775.1_pt1 | contig 41212 bp, 41 predicted proteins | sample 1617341 | NCBI WGS metagenome assembly MPLX02 (sample SAMN05944804, study PRJNA350692) | marine metagenome | biome: marine; feature: ODZ; material: water; isolation source: 120 m water sample filtered on 0.2 um supor filter | place: Pacific Ocean | collected 2012-04-08 | depth 120m m | reverse complement strand
CTCTCCACTACTAAACTAATTTAAGTCTGTTAGCAGTATTTACCGGGGAAGGCCTTAGGGTCTTCCCCGGTTTTTTTTGGTCAGGCAAAATTATTTAGAAAAAAAACCCTCCAAACAATGCTGACTGCCCTTGATTCTCTAATAATCTTGTCAGAAATGCCAACTCGTTAAATAATAATGAGTTAGTCATGTTGCGAGTTCTTCTTGAAAAAAAATCTTTCCTTGCCAAGGGCGCATCATAGATTTACAGGTTGGAAGGCTATTCTCGTGAATCTAGCTGACATTTACTGGTTTATTTTGTCAGGGGGCGGATGGGGCTTCTTTGTTTTTCAAGAGCCAGATTCACTGTATATAAAATGTTTGTCAGTTAATTCATATCTGAGCCAAGTGGTTCATTGAACTGCCAGGCCTTACTATTTTGTATTGCCTTTTTGTTTCTTCCCAGCCTGATTAGTTTAAGCATAAGTCTATCCCAACTATTTCGAGAGCGTTCATGTTTGTATTTGACCCTATTAATCAAGGACTGGAATTGCTTGCTTCTCGCGACCTGGAAAAAGCGGAAAGCATGTTCTTAAGGATTATAAATGATCCTTACTCCCAAAAGAATGAATTGGCAGAAGCAAGAACTTACTTGAATGATATTCGTTCTTGTCAGTCAGGATCAGCCAGTCTTGACTTTGACAGTTATAAAAAACTATCCAAAAGGTCACCTTTATCTCTTGATGTTCTTAACGAGATGTTTGCTGGGTTATATTTTTCTAACGCTCAGACGTATCGTGAATTTGATGAAGTATTGGAAGAGTCCATTCCTCGTGTCATCAATCGGTTGAAGCAAATAAATATCAGAGATATTGTTGCTCGTGACAAGCTTTTTGACCAAATGGGGAAAGACGGCATTCGTGCCATCAAACAAAGTATCGAGAAGGTCAATAAGGGCAAAGAGCGTGGCAACCTTACTTTTGATTTGTATCGCTGGAAAACATTGTTCAGGAAGTTCATTGAACAAATAAATCCATTACTTTTGGAGCGTCACCTTGAGCTTTTAAATCATATCCTTCAGACCGGGGAAATAAATTTGCTTGAGGACCCCAGGTTGACCTCACTGACTCCGAAGTACAGGTGGATCATTGAGTCCACAATCAAGAGCAAATGGTTTCTGTTGAGAAGTTATTTTTTTAAGGCCCGGTCCGAGATTGAATCTCAATTCAGTAAAAAAGAAGGTACACGCAAGTACTGGGAAGAGATTAAGTACAAGAAGATAAAAATATTCGAGGAGTGTGGATTCAGCGAACAGAATATTCAGAAATTTCTTTTTATTGATAAGTTAAATTATAACACTCTTAAGGAGATTCATCAGTTTTCAGCAGATTTAGGGTTAACTCTGGTTCCTAGGGACGTGAGTTTGGCCTTGAGGGGCGTGAGCAAGTCCAGAGACCATATAAAGGAAAGAGCGGGAATATTGATGGGGCAGAGGAAGAGTTTTCAGGATGAATTGCGAGACCTTGGATTTTCCAGAGACAGCTCATATGAAATAGCCAGACAGGCAAAGAGAAAAAATTCTCATCAAATTTCAGATGCTTTTCAAACAGCGTTGAAGGTTACCCGCGATGAGATTTATTGGTATCGAATTTTCCCTCAATCACATACTTTGAAGGACAAAATTGAGGCCCAATGCTGCAAGCATTTAAGTACGGTTCGTATTCATATGTTCGAGAGAGGTCGGCTGAATAAAATTTTACTTCAGGAAGGGAAATCACTTGTCCGAAAATACCTTATTCGTATTTATGGAGAAAGTGTTGTAGGTCTTCATTGTTATTTTCGATTAGAAACTATTCATCAATATTATAAATTGAAATTTTTTGAGTATCATAGCAAGCATATTCCCAGCGTTTCTGAACTAATAAAAATCAGCCGAAAAGATTTCAAACCTCTGGCCATAGATGGGTACAATACTTTTGTGAAGAAAAGGCGATTGAGTGTTCCCCCTGACCTTTATGATGCGGTCAAGACACACATATCGCTTACCTCCTGGGAAGATCAGTACACAACCCCGGAAGAAAAGCTATTGCTTAAATTCTGGTTTTTGATGGACCATGGGGTAAGTATTACTCAGGGGCTTGTCCAGAAGGGGATTTTTAAGCCCGAAGCGGATTTGTTGGCGAATGTTAAAAATCAGGGTGCAGAATCTAAGAGCTGATTTAGTTTTTGCTGCATTTCTTTAAGCGGCATCAGGTCGCCTTTTTTTGATGCCACGGCAATGCCGTTCCGATATGCTTCGATAGCTTCTTCCTGTCGCGAAAGTTTTTCCAGAGTTTTCCCTAAAAGGACATAGGCGGCAGAATAATCATTATATTCTTTTACAACTGTTAATAGCGGAGTCAAGGCTTCTTCATAGTGTTTAAGATCGTAGTAAACGGATCCCAGTCCAAAATTTGCTACCTGGTCAGCAGGATCTATTTCCAGAACCTGTTTGAACATTGAAACCTTTTTTTCTTTTTCCGCTTTATTTTTATTTGCATTATCCTGACTTTTCTTTTTAGCCATATTTTCTGAAATTGCTTTTTCGAACTCCAGGGCTGTTGCTTCCCCTTTTTCCCGTTCGGCTTCTTCAATACGACCTTGTTGCATGTAGTATATGGAAAGGTTGGTATGGGCCATGATTTCTTCAGGGTCAATTTCCACCAGCCTTTTCATCAGTGCGATTGCCTCATCCAATTTGTTTTGTTTGGATAGAAACACCCCCAAGGCCTCATACGCGTCAGCATTTTTGGGGTCGAGCTCAATAGCCTCTCTGAGGAGGGCGACAGGCTGTTCCAGGTCGTCCTGATCTTTATACAGCACGAGCGCTTTGTTATGCAGGCGCCTGGAATGATCTTTGCGGGTTTGCGGCTGATAAAATGGGAGAAGGCAGGTTCTTATTTTACAGAGAGCCCCCCCTACAGTTACATTCAAGTCCACGTCAGGACTGCGATAATCTTTTTGGATATAAGCCAGCGCGATAGTTTTTTGGAGCGAGTATGAAAATACCGAGCTTTTTATAGTCCCAATTTTTTTTGAATCCATTTTAATTTCGCTGTCAACCAGGGGGAGGTCATTGCCTTCCATGACTAGTCCCATCAAGGCAAAGTTTGGCGCTCCGTAGGTTTTGATGCGGGCAATGACTTCCTGCCCAATATAGCAACCCTTGTTATAGCTGACTGAGCTGTGCTCGAGTCCTGTTTCCGGGAGGATATTCTTTTCATCCAAATCTTTCCCGTAACTGGGGATACCTGCTTCAATGCGAAATATTTCTCGCGCGTGAGAGTCAACCTGGATCAACGGATGTTTGATTTTAATTTCTTGTAATTTTTGCAAGATGGAATTTTTAATTTTGGTTGGGAGAGCCAACACGCACCCTTCTTCTCCTGTCAGTGATTTGTTGATTATCATGCAAGGTTGCGCATCCAAATCAAATAGGCGGATATCGTTTTGTTTCTCCGGAATGGGTGTCGAGCCTTGTATAAAATCTTGAATGATACTTGGACTTCTCGGACCTTGTATGGTGATAAGAAAATGGTCGGGTGACGATAGACAGACATCCTCGCGAAAAAGGAATGTTTCCAGGTGATTCAGTAGCTTTTCCTTTTGTACAGATTCGACCAGAATAATCACAGACTCTTCGCCTGTGCGGTGAAGGGAAAATGTTGCGATGATTTTTGCTTTCCGGTCGACAATAGCGGTGCTTTGTCCTTGCCCTATATTTAATTTATGTACATCGTTGCTTGTTTGAGTTTGGAAATAGTTCAGAACATCTGATCCACTTGCAGACACAAGGCACCAGTCATCGAGAAAAAAGTAGCCGGCTTTTTCGCGGAGGTACTGGTGGTTTTCCTGTGAGGTGAGAGTAGTTTCCAAGTAACGAATGAATAACCCTGCTACATGCGGACAGGGTATTCTGGTAAAGTTGAAGCGATTCTTAGCTGATGGAGAAAGATTCTCCGCAACCGCAGGTAGAGGACGCATTTGGGTTTACAAAGACGAATCCTTTGCCGTCAAGCCCGCCTTTATAGTCCAGCAACATGCCCTTAAGATAAATCAGGCTTTTCGCGTCCATGAAAACATTGAACCCTTCATGTTCAATGACGGTATCGCCCTGTTCCTTTGGGGTGAACTTGAGATCATAGGACAAGCCAGAACAGCCTCCACCTTTTACCCCCAGGCGCAGACCAATTTCCGGATCATTCTCCGCTTTTATCAGTTTTCTCACTTCTTCCTTAGCAACCAGTGAAACCTTGATAAATTCCTGTGTAACTGCCATTCGTTTCTCCAGTGGTAAAAGTCTGTACTTAATTGAAATGTTACCCGGTTAGATAACATTAAGGCTCTTGAAGTTTCTAAAATTATACTGGAAAATAAAGAAAATATACAATTTTTGCTGGAAAAGCCAGTGAAAAAGAAATATCATTTTCCGTATAAGCATTTTAAAAACAAATGGTTGATTGGTCCCCTCTGGTGAGGGCAGTATAAGCCTGCATAAGACAATGAAAATATAAAACTTTTCACAGGATATGGAATCAAATAAACTGCAACATATTCAAAAACTCACCATCTAAAGGGAGACAAGGTAATCGATGATCAGTATTCCAGATTTAACAGCTTTGGTGAAAGAGGGTATTTCTGATGCCGAAGTCGAAATACTCGACCGGACGGGGATGAAGGATCACTTCATCATTCATGTGACATCAGCAACATTCGAAAGTATGGATATCATGGCAAGGCACCGTGCGGTGCAGGCTGTTTTAAACCCAGCGATGCAGGATGGACGAATCCATGCCGCAGAAATTAAAACTGCAACACCATCTTGAAAAATAAGAATCTACCGATAAGTTCTCACCCGAAACATTAACCTCGTTTTATTTTAATAGGAGTTTTACAGGATGTCTTCGATCGACGATGAAATTAAACAAGAAGTAGCTGATAACAAGATTTTGATTTATGGCAAAGGCACCAAATCTGCCCCGCAATGCGGGTTTACCGTTGAAACAATCCAGTTTTTTAACAAATATGGACATCCGTTTGAAGTGATAAACGTTTTGGATAACATGGAAAAACGAGATGCCTTAAGCAAAATGACCAATTGGCCGACGTTGCCCAAAGTTTTTATCGATGGCAAGTTTTATGGAGATACCGACATCCTTGATGAAATGGAAGCCAAGGGTGAAGTAGAGCCATTGTTGAAAACAGCTTTCGGCGAGTAATCCACGCTAACTTTTCCATTGAGGTATTCATGTCAGATGCTTTAGAAACCGGGGATCGTGCGCCCGCATTTGAATTGCCCGCAGTTTATGGGTACAAATCAGGCGCGTCCAGTCCTTCCGCTGAAGAAAAGGTCATGGTCAAGCTGAAGGATTTTCAGGATAACAAGTGGGTGGTATTGTGTTTCTATGCCCAGGACAGCAGTCCCGAAGATACCCGGTTGATGATCGGATTCAACGAGTGGAACAGGAAATTTAAAACCCGCGAGGTTGAGGTTCTGGGGTGCAGTTGGAATGGAATCAATTCGCATCAGCAGTTCATCGAGGTGTACCAGATGGGTTTTACTTTACTGGCGGATGAATATAAAAAGGTCACTGAATTGTATGGTGTGATTAAAGAAGAGGATGACCTAGGGCAAATGGTCAAAGTGATAGAACGCTCCACTTTCGTGATCGATAAAACGGGAATGGTCCGCGCGGTATGGAGAGATCTTAAAGACCTGCGGGAACATCCGAGAGAAGTCTGGAACTTTATCCAGAAAGAAAAGAAAAGTTAGAATAGTAGTTTTTGTGCAACGATGAAAGGGCCTCATTAGAGGCCTTTTTTTATGTTTGTTCGCTTGTTTAATCCGATTGCACATTTTTCTCAAAATTTTTGCAGATGGTATCGCGGATAGCTTCGAGTGATTCATCGCCCTTTTTTTTGTCTCCTCCTTCAAGGCTTATGCAAGGGGAGATGGTGATTCTGACGAGGCCCGGATGAATCATCATACTGCCTTTACGGATGATGTTTCGCGTCCCGGTAATGGTAACAGGGACCATTGGCACATCCGCACGCTGAGCCAGAAGCTGGCTCCCTTTTTTAAAGGGACCGATGGTTCCATCTTCCGACCGTGTGCCCTCTGGAAATATGACAACAGAATTTCCCGCCTTGACCGATTCGATAGTAGTCAGGAAAGCCTGATATGATTTTTTTCTATCACCCCTCTCTACAGGAATATAACGAGCCGCGCTCATAGCCCAGCCCATAAATGGAACACGAAAAAGACTTGCTTTGGAGACCCAGCGGAGTTGAACGGGTAAATAACCCGATAAAGCGAAGATGTCATAGTATCCCTGGTGATTGGCTATGAAAATTTGTGCCTGGTTCTGAAGAAGGTTTTCCATACCAGAGATTTCAACCCGAATGCCATTCCACCGGCAAATCAGTTTGCTCCATAGAGCTGCAATTTTATGGGACGTGTTTCCGCTTCGATCAAATACTCCAACAATGACAGACAGGGTCCCTAGAACGATGGATAGAATCGTAATTAAAACCCAGAAGCGTAAAGTGTGGTAAAACGATGAGGCAAGTTTCAAAATCTTTTCACCCGAATCTGATAAATAGTCAATTGTTGAAATCTGGCAGGTTGGTATAGAAAGACAGTCATGAACCAGACTTCGCGAATAAAATGGTCTGATAAAATAATTTGGCTGGTGTTTTCATTGGCGCTGGGGTGGCCGGTTCATGGTTCGGCCTGGGGGCTGGAGGCACACCGCATTATTGGTTTGTTGGCCGATCAGCACCTTCTGCCAGAGGTCCGAAAACGAATCAAACAGAATTTTAACATAACCAGTCTCGCAAATGTAGCCAATTGGGCAGACCGTGTTAAGTACAAAAGATCGCAAGGTCCCTGGCATTATGCGAACGTTCTTAAAGGTGAGATGACTTATGTGCAGGCAAGAGATTGTGCGGATGGGAAGTGCGTGGTTGAAAAAGTCCGTGAATTTTCGGAGGCATTATCAAAGTCTACTTCATCTCATCAAGACCAGCTGGAAGCTTTGAAATATCTTGTTCACTTTGTTGGCGACCTGCACCAACCCCTGCATCTGGGAAACAGGAAAGACCGGGGAGGAAATAAAATCCAGATGAAACTTCGAGGTAGAAAAACCAATCTTCACGCGCTTTGGGATAGTGGCTTTGTGAATATAGACGATGATAATCTGTTAAAATACGCCCGGCGTTTGGCTCGGCGTGTGTTGCCCACAGATCATTTGGAGTGGGTGCGATCCGATATAGTGGATTGGGCCAATGAATCCAGAAAGCACGCCCTGATATCGGCTTATGATAAAGAGATAATGTCTACGGGAGTATTGACCAAAGCCTATATCCAGAGAGCCAGAGAAGTTATAGAGCTTCGCCTGAGTCAGGCGGGGGTAAGGCTGGCTCATCTGCTTAACAGTAGACTGAATTAACTTATTCGCAAAAGGAGAAACCGGTGGCTGAAGAAAACCCATTATTTTTTAAACAATTGTTATCCGGAGTGGATGTAGGAAAGTCGGATTCTTCCGCTCAACAAATGGCAAACTTCATTTACCTGATTGGAGATAAAAATACACGCGAGTGCGTGATAGTCGATCCTGCATGGGATATTGATGGGATACTCAAAGTTATTGAAGGTGAGGAAATGACGCTTAAAGGTTCCCTGGTGACTCATTACCACCCCGACCATGTTGGCGGGAGTATCTTTGGCATGAACATCAAAGGACTCGCGGAATTGATGGAGAAAAGTCCCGCTCCCGTTTATGTAAATAAACATGAGGCAGATGGATTAAAACAAGTGACAGGTCTTTCCGACACAGACCTGCGTTTGACGGATAGCGAAGAGAAGATCAAGGTAGGGGAGATCGATGTTACTTTTCTGCATACGCCGGGTCACACTCCGGGGTCGCAGTGTTTTCGGGTAGGAGATTACCTGGTTGCCGGAGACACCCTGTTTCTACAGGGGTGTGGCCGCGTGGATTTGCCCGGAGGTGACAGCGAGGAAATGTACCATACACTGACTCGCCGACTCGCTAAGATTCAGGATGAAATCGTGCTTTATCCCGGACATAATTATGGCGGCAGGCCATTCGATGAGATGGGGAATGTTCGCGAAACCAATTCGTATTTACAAATCAATCGTTTGGAAGACTGGCTGGCGATGATGGGGGGCTAATCAGGTTTCCCGCTTAAATGTAACTTTTTTCTAGCAGTATTCTGACTTGCATCTTTCCGATAAATCTCATAGATTGTCGGCAGATTACGGAGTAGGGTGCCTGTAGCTACAGGTTTCCAGATAAATTATTCTCTATATCCTTAAACCACTTTTTTACGAGGTTTGATACATATGCGAACTATTTTATCCATGTTTGCCAAGTCGCCGTTCAAGCCGTTGGTGAGCCATATTGATTATGTCAATGAATGCGTCAACCAGATCGTTCCCTTGTTCGAAGCCTATAAATCAGGGGACTATAAAATGGTTGAGGAAATTTCAAAGTTAATAGAAAAGGCTGAGTATAAAGCCGACCAGATTAAAGATAATATTCGTCTCCACCTTCCGCAAAGTATTTTTCTTCCCGTGGATAAAAGAGATTTCATGCACCTTTTGTCAGCGCAGGATGATATCGCCGATGCTGTGGAAGATTTGACAGTTATCATGCGTTTGAAAAATATTGACACCCCGGAAGAATTTATTGAACCCTTAATGGAACTGGTTCTGCATGTTGTGGAGACTGCGAATAAGGCGTGTAGCATGATTCGCGAATTGGAAGATTTACTGGAGTCCTCGTTTGGCGGAGCCGAAGCAGAGAAAATTGAAAAAATGGCCCAAGACCTGGGAGCTTCCGAGTGGGAAGCAGATAAAAAACAGTTTTTGATAGCTAAAAAATTATTTTCCATGGATGATAAACTTAATGCCGCTGAACTGATTCTGCTCAATGAGTTGGTGAAAAAGCTTGGTGGCGTGGCTGATCAATCTGAAAAAATTGGTAAAACTCTTCGTATGTTTCTCTCCCGTTGATTGAATTTCTGCATCAGCACTATGACGATTAAATTATCCGAGAGGCTATTTTGGATTTAAATACTTTCTTGCTGGTCTTTGCCATTGCGGCCTGTATTTACATGGCCTGTAATATTGGGGCAAACGATGTCGCTAATGCGATGGGCACCAGTGTCGGCTCCGGTTCTCTCACCTTCAAGCAGGCTATTCTGATTGCCGCCGTTGCCGAATTTGCCGGGGCTTATCTTGTTGGCGGACATGTATCAGATACCATTCGCAAGGGAATGCTCGATCCCACGATCTTCGCAGGCGATCCGATCCATCTGGTGTATGGGATGATAGGAGCGCTGGTTGCTTCTGCTGTGTGGCTTAATCTAGCCAGTTACCTCGGCTGGCCTGTTTCGACCACTCATTCCATTGTCGGTGCCGTTGTTGGATTCGGTGTGATGGCTGGTGGACTGGACGCAGTAAGCTGGAGCAAGGTGGGGAAAGTTGTGATGAGTTGGGTCATTTCCCCGGTGATGGGAGGGTTATGCTCTTTTATTCTTTTCCGATTTATCACATATCAGATTTTCAGCAGACGCAATCCCTTGCTGTATGCGAAAAGATTGTTGCCTTACTTGGTTTTTATGGTGTGCGTCATTCTTGCAAATGCCATGTTTTACAAAGGGTTAAAAAACCTTCACCTTGATCTTTCCTTTGTTCAGGCAATGGTTTATGCCATTCTTGTTGGCGTGGTAGGTTTTTTTCTCTCGAAGGTCATCGTGAAAAAAGTCCCAGACGTGCCAAAGAGAGAGATTCACAAACAACTGGACTCAACAGAAAAAATTTTTAAATACCTTCAAATCCTCACCGCGTTTTACATCGCCTTCGCTCACGGGTCCAACGATGTGGCCAACGCTGTGGGACCACTTGCCGCAGTCGTTGCTATTTTGAAAAATGGAACCGTGCAGATGAAAGTGGATATGCCTTCGTGGATTCTCGCTATGGGTGGAGCCTGTATTGTTTTCGGACTCCTGATTTGGGGAAGGCGGGTGATGGAGACGATAGGAAACAAGATCACCGAAATCACCCCCTCGCGCGGATTTTGTGCCACCTTTGGCGCCGCTACCATTGTCTTGGTTTGCTCAAAAATGGGGTTGCCGGTTTCCACCACACACACCCTCGTGGGTTCGGTCATAGGCGTTGGGTTTGCCCGTGGCTTGCCTACACTCAACCTTGGGATTATCCAGGAGATTGTAATATCCTGGCTGGCCACGGTTCCCTTCACTGCAGTACTCTCCGCTATTTTATTTAAAATCCTGCTGATTACCCTGGGCTGACCAACACCTCAGATTAAAATGTTTTATAATGAGTCAGGGCGATTGAGAAGCATCCATGATTGGCAGGGGGGCGGGCTGTTGAAAGTGCTATGTTATCTGATTTTATTTTTCCTTTCCTTCCTTGTTTTTGAATCCATTTCAGTCATTGTCGCGGTGGGTGTTGCGTTGTTTGCCTTATATTATTTCACCGTAATAAAACCTTCCGGCAAACGACTTTAATCCAGTAAAAAAGGATGGCGTTCCATGTCAAAAATAGTATCCGGTCAGTTACGTAAAATGACCCATGAGGCTGACACGCCTGTTAAGTATTTCCTGAGTCTGAACGATGAACGGTATCCGTTGACTCCCGAAGTGGGTCACCGTGTCAGCATGAAATTTACCGGAAAGATCACCTGTATCGAGTGCGGCCGCAGGATCAAGAAAACCTACAATCAGGGATATTGCTTTCCCTGCACGCGGGATTTGCCGGAAAATGATATTTGTGGAGTGCGTCCGGAAAAGTGTCAGCACGACAAAGGGAATGAGGCCGACCGTGAATTCTATGAAAAGTATTGCAATATAGATCACTTCGTTTATCTGTCACAGACTTCCGGGGTGAAAGTGGGAATAACCCGTCACTATAATATCCCAGGTCGTTGGATTGACCAAGGGGCGGTGAAAGCATTGATCATTGCCAAAGTTCCCCGGCGGATTTTATCGGGGCAGATCGAGGTGGTTCTAGCTAAGAAGATTTCCGACCGGACCAATTGGCGGAAAATGATTTTGGGGCAGATTGAGGGTGTTGATTTCCCCACGATGCGGGAGCAAATGATAGCAAGCATTCCAGAGGACCTTAGGAAATATGCTTTGCGAGAGGAGAAGGTTCAGTCCTTCACCTATCCTGTCGAGTCTGTTCCGGAAAAAATAAAAAGCCACAACCTGGATAAAGAGAATGAGTTCGTCGAGAAGCTTATGGGTATTAAAGGCCAGTACCTGATATTTGAAAACCGAGTAATCAACCTGCGAAAATACGCAGGCTACCATATTGAATTTGCATTTGAGGAGTGAGAAGAAATGCTTGCTCCCTTTTTAGGGGGAGCTTTGAGGTTGGGGTGGTTTAAAGGTTTGCAACGAAACAAAAAAGCCACACCCGACCAACACCGGGTGTGGCTTTTTTGTAAAGCGTTTAACGGGTTAGGCGGCTAACTTGACTATTTCCCCTTCAAAAGCAGAATCGGTTGAAGTCGGGTTTGAAGTGGGGCTCACCTTGGCAATCTTGATATTTTTCGCCAGCCCCAGTTTCTTGAGAGTCCAGATAGCCATCCAGGTCATGTCAATTTCTCCGGGACGCAGGCCATGTTTTGCGGATTTTGCAAAAGCGTGATGGTTGTTGTGCCAACCTTCGCCGTAGGCGATGATGGCCACCCACCAGCAGTTGGTTGCCAGATCATCTTTCAGTTGAAAGTTTTTATAGCCGAAAGCATGGGCTGCGCTGTTAACAAACCAGGTGCCATGATAAACCACTACCAGGCGCAGGAATATTCCCCACACCACCCAGGGTAACCCGCCAATAGCCAGAAAAATAAATCCAAGAATAAACTGGTTTTTAATATAATTGTTTTCTAGGAACTGGTAGAACTTGTTGTCCGTAAGGTCTTTCGTGTAGCTTTGAATTACTTTTGGGTCGTCAAACTCAGGATTTTTATAGAGCATCCATCCGAGATGTGCCCACCAGAGACTGTCTTTGGCGCTATGCGGGTCCCGGTCTGTATCCGATCCTGCATGATGCATCCGGTGATGGGCTATCCACTTGATAGGTCCGTTCTGGCAGGCCAGTGATCCGATAAAAACAATTGTGTTTGCCAGCCATTGGGGAATATCCATACCCCTGTGTGCCAGATATCTGTGATAACCGAAACAGATGCCGATGGAAGCCGTCAGCCAGTGCATAAATAAAAACAGGCCCACTGCGCTCCAAGAGAATGCAAATGGAAATAAGGCCAATAAAGCGCCGACATGCAAGAAGATGAAAAAACCAGCTATTTCCTTGTTAAATGTGAGCTTGGGTTTTACGCGGGTAAGTGTTGGCATAGACTCTCTTTTCCAATAGGTTATTAAATTTGTCGTTTACTTCTACTTGTGACTATACTAACCCTGAATATGGAAATCCCATGTAAAAGTTATGTAATATTAGGAGATAGGGAGATTTGGCCACATCTGAGGATGTCCCCTGAAATAGAGATGCCAATATGAATCGACTACGAGCATTATTTCACCCGATATTCGTTTTTATAGGGGTGCAGGTCGCTTGGATAGGCTTGATGGCGGTCTGGATATACTGGTACGTCCAAAACAGCCAGAATCTGGCTGAGTTTGCGCAAAACCTTCCGCCCGAACTTCTGGAATCGGACCTCAACTGGGTCGTCCTGCTGGAGGGAGGGGTGTTGATGTTCATGATTCTCGCCGGGGTTTACGTGATATTTGTCTATTGGAATAAACAGACCCGGTTGAACCAGCTTCAGAGCAACTTTGTTTCCAGCGTGTCGCACGAATTGAAATCGCCACTGGCATCCATTCAGCTTTATCTGGAAACGCTCAAGTATCAGGAGGTATCGCCGGAAGAGACACGCGATTTTGTGGAAACCATGCTGGTCGATACAGGGCGCTTATCAGATCTGATCGACAATATTCTGGAATCCAGTAAGTCCGACCCCAAAAGCATGCAACTCCAGTTCACGACAGTAGACATTGTGGCATTTTTGCGGGAAACGATAGAGCATCATAAAAGACTGTTTGAAGACAAGCACTGCGAGGTCAAGCTCAACATGGAGACTCAACCCAAAGTCAGCATGGACATGCGGGCCATGCGCATGGTGTTTAATAACCTGATCGTGAATGCCCTGCGATATTCGTCTGCGGGTTCGTCTCTCACCATTCAAGTACAGCAGGATGGGGATTTTTGCAATATTAACTTTATAGATCATGGATTTGGATTCGATAAAAAAGATTTGAAAAGAGTTTTTAAGAAATTTTATCGCGTGCAGAATCAGGAAACTCAGAATATTGAAGGAGCCGGGCTGGGCTTGTATATCTCCCAGCAAATTGTTAAAAGCCATAAAGGAAAAATCAGCGCGTCCAGCGAAGGCCGAGGAAAAGGAACCTGCTTCACCGTCAGTTTGCCGCTGGCTCCTTCTCTCAGCGAAACCAGGCCTGAAGAAACTACCGAAGAAGGGAATTGATTGTGCCGGAATCGAGCAGAATATTATTAGTTGAAGATGATCCTCATCTGGCGAAAGGGCTTCTGTTTAACCTGGAGCGGGAAGGGTACGAGGTTTTCTTTGTCGATAACGGAGTGTCGGCGCTCGATCAATTGCGGGGAAAAGATTTCGATCTGATCATCCTCGACCTCATGCTCCCTAAAATGGGTGGACTCGAAGTGGCTCGCACCATTCGCGAAACCAACATGCGTTTTCCCATCCTCATGCTCACCGCGAAGTCCTCAGACAAGGACCGGGAGATCGGATTGGAAGCGGGCGCCGATGATTACCTGACCAAACCGTTTCACTTGCCAGAACTTTTGTTACGAGTGAAAGGTATCCTGCGGCGGTCGGAGTGGTACAAAGAGCCAGTGCACGATCAGGAGATTTACCGCTTCGGCGAAATGTGGATTAACTTTGGCACCGGACAGGCGCACGGTGTCGATGGCGAGTTTTATCTCACCACCAAAGAAGCCCTGGTTATGAAACTGCTGGTCGAGCAGAAAGGCGATGTCGTCAGCAGAGAAGAATTGCTGGAAAAAGTCTGGGGCTACGATCCACAAACCGAGACACGAACCGTGGATAACTTTATTTCCCGCCTGAGAAAATACTTTGAGAAAGAACCGCAGAATCCAACCCACATCATCACCCTCAGGGAAAAAGGTTATCAATTCAAATCTGATAAAGGTGGATGACCTTAACAAATGCAACTACTGAAATAGTGTGGTCAAGGGAGAGTTTGCGCCTTTTGCTTGTTAGTTATGATGAAAATTAGGCTTGTCTAACTGATGGGGGTTTAGCCCTCTTTCTAAAGAGGTCTGTCAGAGCGAAGCATGGGAGGCTGGGGTGATTTAAAATTTCTTGTGCCTAGCTCTCAATCCTTTGATATATCTAAGTTAGTCCCGTCTACAATTTCCAGTGTGCAATTTCTTCTGCCAGTTGGTTGTCGAAGCGTTCTACAGAAACGGGGTTGATGAACGGGCATTCGCCAATTACCGGTACTCCAGATAATTCGTGAATCAGGTTGGCTTGTCCCTTTTCCACATCGTTGAGAGGATTATTGTCCGAGCGATTTAAAATGACTCCCGCGATTTCGATTCCGGTAGACTGAGCCGTTTTCAGGGTGAGGAGAGTATGGTTGAGCGTGCCAAGCGTTAACCGGCTCACGATAATGAGCGGGAGGTCCATATCCCGTATGAGATCGGTTATGAAATAGTCGGGTTTCAGTGGGACCATGAGTCCTCCGACCCCTTCGACTAGTATCTGATCATGCCGGGCCTGGAGTTTCCTGAAATTTTCCAAGATGGAGTCAACGGCTATCGTTTGTCCGGTCATTCGTGCGGCTTGTAGTGGTGCGGCTGGTGGCTGGAGGCGGATGGGGCAGACCTCTTCCAGCGCATCCTGATTGCCCGAAACCGCCAGCAGAAATTTGGCGTCGGAATTGGCTTCCGAACTACATTCAGGGTCAATTCCCGTTTCTACCGGCTTCATAACGCCCAAGTCCACTCTTCGTTTGCGGTAAAGGGCCAGGAGGCACGCGGTGACGACGGTTTTGCCGACACTGGTATCGGTTCCTGAAATAAAATAGCCTTTCGATTTCATAGTTTTCCCACCGGTGGGTTTTATGTCTCACACCGTTGCCACGCGTTTTTAAAAAATATGTTTCAGGACACTCTGTTTGCTTGCGGCTGCGCAGTTCGTTTTCTTCGGTAATATGACGTTGTCCGATTGTCCCATGTTCTCGCATATTTAGAAATTATTTTTTAGAGACTCATTGAGAGCATTCCGGGGAAGATAAAGTTTTGATATAATAGGGCAGGTTCAGTCAGATTCTCCATATTGAGAAAGGTGCGATAGATCATGGGTTCGGGAAAACTGGAAGTCACATGTCCCTGCTGTGAAACTAAAATGCAGGTTGATAAAAAAACGGGCGAGGTTATCTGGAAAAAGGAGAAGGCGAAAGCCATGCCTTCCCTTTCTGATATGGTGAAAGATCACAATGCCCATCAAAAGGAACAAGGGTCAATATTTAAGAAACGAAGTGAAGTGGAGAAAGATAGAAACCGCCTGCTGGAAGAGAAGTTCAAGGAAGCTCAAAAAAATGTGGACAAATCTGTAGATATTCCCCTTCGCGATATCGACCTGGATTAGTAGGGCAACTCCTGGCATCCACTTATTAAAGCTTTGGGGTAGGCTGGACGGGCCTTCAGGTTTGCGAACAAACAAGGCTAAAGCCTTGTCCTACCGCCGCTGGTTAATTTTCCACAACCATTCCATCGTAAGCCAGTTCTACGCCTTCGGGTAACTCTGCCGAAACCGTTTCATGATCGAATTTATGATTGATGTGCGTGAAAATCGTGCGCCTGGGTTTAAGTTCTTCAACGGTGGCCAGGGCCTGGCTTAATGAAAAGTGAGTGGGGTGTGGGGCGAATCCGAGGGCATTGAGGATCAGGATATCCAAATCCTGTAACTGTTCCTTTGTTTCGTCGGGGATTCCACTGCAATCGGTTATATAGGCACAGTTATTGAGTTTGTAGCCCAGAATGGTCAATTCCCCATGAATGATATCGAACGGCGTAACAGCGACCCCGCCGAGTGTAAACGTTTCACCATTAACAGGATGTAGCTTGAGCTTTGGCAACCCACCACCCATCTGTGTCGTTCCATTGAAGATGTAATCAAACTTTGTCCGAATTTCATGAATAGTGCTTTCATTCGCATAGCACGGGATGACCAGATTATTAAAAAAGTTGAAGCTTCTCAATTCATCTATTCCGTGCACATGGTCGGCATGATGATGAGTATATAGAACCTGATTGATCTGGGTGATGTTGTTGGTCAGACACTGTTGCCTGAGGTCGGTCGACGTGTCAATGAGGAGATGATTTCCGTTATTGCGGATAAGAATGGAGGAACGCAGGCGTTTGTTCCTGGGATCGGATGACCTGCAGACATCGCAGTCACAACATAGAGAGGGAACACCTGTGGATGTTCCTGATCCTAGAAAAAGGATATTCATTGATCCTAAAGGGATGCACCGACTCTCTTCAGAGTCGCCGGGGTTCTTGTTGGCTACAGTTCGACATTATCAGTGACTGATATCGCAGAGAGAGTCGTTCTCCTCGCACGGATGGGTCTCGAACTGAATGGTTTGTTTAATATTAAACTTATCAGCCAGCAGCCTTTTGATTTCTTTCAAAGTTTTTTCAAACTGATTTGCCATACTATCATGAATCAGCGCATGAGTGCTCAACGCGTATATATTTGAGCAGATGCCCAGATATGAAGTTCGTGAATATCCTGAACTGCCGGGATAGCCTGGAGTTCTTTTTTCACTTCAATAGTGACACGCCCTTGGGCACCCCTTCCAGCAAAATATGAAGCGCTTCTGAAAGCGCATTCCATGCTCCCCAAAACAACAGTAACGAGATACCAGTAGCCAACAGCGGGTCCACGATATTCCATCCAGTGAACCAGATGATAGCGCCTCCGATCAGAACACCCACAGAAGCGATGAGGTCGCCTGGAACGTGAAAAAAAGCGCTTTTAAGTTTTCAGGTCGTGGATGTGCTGGAACGGGTCTTTGATATAGTAAATCACGATCAGGTTGGCTATCAGTCCAATAGCGGCAACTCCCATGACCACTTCACTGTTGACTGCCGGTGGGCTTTGGTAACGCTGGAAAGCCTCGTATAAAATACCGCAGGCCATGAAAATGAGCGTGAAATCATTGACCATCGAGGCGAGGATCTCCATTCCATGGCAGCCATATGTTTTTTCACCATTGGATGGCAGGCGCGCTATTTTAAGAGCGAACCAGCTCAAACTCAGTGACAGGACATCAGTGAGCATATGGGCCGCATCGCTCAGCAGAGCCAGACTGTTGGCCAGGATACCTCCCACCACCTCAACAGAGAGAATGCAAGAGGTGAGTACAACGGCCAGTTTCAAGCGTTTTTGGACCGTTTCGGAACCCATTGAATTTTTAGAATCTTTATCCCTTTAAAACCATCTTTAATAGGTGTCTGGAAAAAAGTGGTTCCCTGAGAACAGAGGCTGTTTAAACACATGGCCCATTTAATTCATTGTGAATAACGGTCTTCCTTCCTGTCAAGGGAGCAGAAGAGGCAGGGCAGGTCTTTCAATACAACACCACCGAACCGACACCTCTCCAGCCTGCCTTTTAAACTCAGAGGATGAGGAGGCCAAGGTTTATTATAATTAGAATCGATTAACATCGTATTTGTACCAGATTGGATAATTGTGATACATTGTGTTCCTTCAACCGTAACATTTTCGCAAAACTTAGGAGAATAAAATGGCAACATTAGTTTCAAAACCTGCGCCCGATTTTGAAGCTCAGGCAGTAATGCCCGACGGTTCATTCAAGCAAATAAAGCTTTCCGACTTTAAAGGAAAATATGTGGTTTTGTTTTTCTACCCGCTTGATTTTACATTTGTTTGTCCCACAGAGATCATTGCATTCAGTGATCAGCAGGGAGAGTTTGAAAAACGAAATACCCAGGTACTGGGCGTTTCGATTGACAGTCATTTTTCCCATCTGGCCTGGAGGAATACTGATCGCAAAACAGGTGGATTGGGCGAGATAAAATATCCACTGGTTGCCGATCTCAATAAACAGATATGCAAAGATTACGACGTGCTGGCGGATATGGGAATCGCGTTTCGCGGACTATTCCTGATCGACAAAGACGGCGTGGTACAGCATCAGCTCGTCAACAACCTGCCTTTGGGCAGGAATATTGGCGAAGCTTTGCGTATGGTCGATGCACTGCAGTATCATGAAGAGCATGGCGAAGTGTGTCCCGCCAACTGGAAAGAGGGATCAGATGGGATGAAAGCCGACCCCAAAGGATCGCAGGAATATTTTAATAAACACAATTAATTTGTAGCATTAAAGTTCTTTGGGTGGTTTGTCGGTCCTCGAGCGAAATTTGAAAATCCCACGGGCGGAAACGTCCGTGGGCCTTTTTTTTTATGATTGTTTTATGTAATGACGACGGCTTCAGTGCCGATGGAATCCGCGCTATCTATAAAGAGCTATCCAGAATAGCCGAGGTGGTGATAGTCGCTCCAGAGACCGAGCAGAGCGCAATGGGTCATGCCATCACGTTGACCCAGCCGCTTAAAGTGCGCAAAGTGGTTGAAGGGGGGAAGTTCATAGGTTACGCCGTCAACGGAACCCCGGCAGACTGTATTAAAATTGCCACCACCGTACTTTTTGACCAGGTTCCTGAAATGGTGGTTTCAGGTGTCAACCTGGGAGGAAACCTGGGCACCTGCGCCATCTATTCCGGTACCGTATCCGCCGCAACTGAAGCCACGATAGAAGGAATTCCTGCCATAGCTGTTTCTCTAAATACCTTTGAGAATCCCAATTTTGCATTTGCCGCCGAATTTGGTGCCACACTCGCAGGGATGGTTTTAGAGAAAGGTTTGCCAGAGGGAGTGGCGCTGAACGTGAATGTGCCCGCTGTTCCCCGGTCAGAAATCAAGGGAGTGGCTGTTACCCGGCAGGGAAAATCCCGCGTGGTGGAAACTTTCGACAAGCGGGTTGATCCCAGAAACAATACATACTACTGGATGGCCGGGGAGATGCGCTTTGATGAAGTCGATGATGAGGCAGATTGCTTTCAGGTTTCAAATAACCATATTTCTGTTACGCCGATTCATTTTGATCTCACCAGTTATAAAACAATAGAGGAACTGAAAGGCTGGGGTTTTTCTCTTTAGTTTTGCGTTGATAATCATAAAGTGAGCTCCTCGTTTATGAGTCCGGCAGCTACAATAAAAAAAGGCCGATGAGCAAACGCTCATCGGCCTTTCTGTTTTTGTAGTAAAGAGGAATGCTCGTCTTTATACCTTGACTTCCGAAACGTTGTCCTTCAAGGCTTCTTTTCGGCTTAGCTTTACTTTCCCCTGTTGGTCCACATCAATGACCTTCACTTTGATTTCATCACCTTCCGAGATTTCATCAGAGACGCTTTTGATACGTCTGTCGCAAACCTGGGAAATGTGAACGAGGCCATCCGTTCCCGGGAAGATTTCTACAAAGGCACCAAAGTCGACAATTTTCTTAACCTTGCCGAGATATACTTTGCCAATTTCCACTTCCTGGGTGAGGTTGTCAATGTACTCGATGGCCTTGTCTGCCGCGGCCTGATCGGACGATGCAATAGAAACCAGACCGCTGTCATCGATATCTATGCTGACGCCGGTTTTGTCGATGATTTCGCGAATGACTTTGCCGCCTGGGCCAATGATATCGCGAATCTTGTCGGTCGGCACTTTCATGGTGATGATTCTGGGAGCGTGCTTGGATAATTCAGCTCGCGGCTCATCCCGAGCTTTAGCCATTTCGCCCAGAATATGAAGTCGCCCTTCCTTTGCCTGTTGCATGGCTCTTCCCATCAATTCCTTATCCAGTCCGCCAATCTTGATATCCATTTGCAGGGCAGTGATTCCATCTTTTGTTCCTGCTACCTTGAAATCCATATCACCGAGATGATCTTCCGATCCCAGGATGTCAGACAGAATAGCGACATCATCACCTTCTTTGATAAGGCCCATGGCAATTCCCGCAACCGGGTTCGCTATGGGAACACCCGCATCCATCATGGCCAGTGAGCCGCCACATACAGAGGCCATCGAAGACGATCCGTTGGATTCCAGAATGTCAGAGACGATGCGGATGGTGTATGGGAAATTTTCTCTATCCGGCAGTACAGGAATCAGAGCACGTTCGGCCAGCATACCGTGACCAATTTCTCTTCGTCCAGGACCTCCGATAAATTTGGTTTCCCCGGTACAGAAGGCGGGAAAGTTATAGTGCAGGTAGAAATGCCTGACGCCTTTGAACTCCAGTGTATCAATGCGTTGTTCATCCGCGTTGGTGCCTAGAGTGGCGCTTACCAGTGCTTGTGTTTCTCCACGGGTGAAAACGGATGATCCGTGAACCCGGGGAAGATAACCCATCTTGATGCTGATGGGACGCACTTCATTGAGAGCTCGTCCATCAACGCGCTTCTGATTTTCTATAATCATTTTGCGCACGACATCTTTTTCCGCGTCATGAAACAGATTGCCAAGAGTTCCTTTAAGAGCATCATCGCCTTCCGGGTTGACCTCGGCATCCATGTCACTTTTAATTTCACTCACAGCATTCGCTCGCTCATGTTTGCCAGTGATTTGCATGGCTTCATTGAGTTTTGAGCAAACGAGGCTATTGACCCGGTCTACAAGAGCGCCATCAATTTCTTCTTTCACCACGACCGCTTTTTCTTTACTGATTTTTTCTTTGAGCTGAATTTGCAGGTCGATCAGTTTTTTGATTCGCTCATGTCCAAACTCCAAAGCGGCCATCATTTCATCTTCGTTGGCTTCCTTGGCGCCCGCTTCGACCATGACGATTCCATCTGCGGTTCCAGCCATGAGAAGTTGGATATCGCTTTCTTTACTTTCTTCATAGTTGGGATTAAATATGAAGTTGCCGTCAACTCGACCAATTCTTGCTCCCGCTATTGGGTTGTCAAAAGGTATATCGGAAATCATCAAAGCGGCAGAGGCGCCGGTCAAAGCAATGATGTCCGCAGGGTTGACCTGATCGTGGGAAATAACGAAGCAGACCAGTTGTGTTTCGTTACGGAAACCGTCCGGAAACAGTGGGCGGATAGGCCTGTCGATCAGTCGGCATGTAAGGGTTTCATAGTCGCTCGGTCGAGCTTCCCTTTTAAAGAATCCACCAGGGATTTTTCCGGCGGCGTAAGTTTTTTCCCTGTAATCTACTGTGAGAGGGAAAAAATCTATTCCCTCCCTTGGTTTTGACGCCATAGTGGCCGCCACCAGTACCATGGTTTCACCTTGTGATACAACTACAGAACCCCCGGCTTGTCGTGCCAGATCGCCTGCTTCTAAAGATATAGTTTTCCCGTCAAGTTCTATTTCTACTCTTTCCATTCAATTGTCTCCAAAAGTCGATTAGCGTCTGATTCCCAGACGTGAAATGATTTGCTGATACCGGTTGACATCTTCTTTTTTAAGATGATCCAGTAGTTTTCGTCGTCGGCTTACGATTTTTAGCAGTCCCTGTCTGGAATGATGGTCCTTGTTATGGGATCTGAAGTGCTCGGTAAGATAGTTAAGCCGATTGGTTAAAAGTGCGATTTGCACCTCCGACGAGCCGGTATCGCTGTCGTGCAGTTTATAATCGGAAATGACTGTTGTTTTCGCTTCCTTGGTAGATGACATTATCCTTATCCTCTTAGGTTAAAAGCAAGAGAACGATTGAAAAATGTTTTCGCAGGAGAACTATCGCCATGACACCCGCCTGAGGCTGTCATATAATTCCTCTGCGAAAACATTCCAATCACTTTTCTTGCTAAAAAATGGTTCAACACAATACACGTTTAGGTTTAAATACAATATCTTCCGGCCCCATGCTGGGCAGTGTGTCTTGATCGACCACAGGTTCGACAACAGCGAGTATCTCGTTGTCGCCGCCAAAAACTCGGAAATAGTGTCCCGGTTCAAATCGGTCGGGAAGAGTCTCTATAAATGATTTTGAAAGTGCCACCCCATGGGAGATTGATTCGAAGTATTCCTCTTTCACGCGGATCGCCGGAAGGAAATTGAGCGCTTCTTCCCAGGGAATGAGCTTGCCAGGCAGGCTACCATCTTCTTTCGCGACTTCTAACGCTTCCAGACTCAGGGCACGTCCCAAATCGAACGGTCCAACCTGAGTTCGGGTCAGCCGAACCATATGTGCATAACACCCCAACTTTCTACCAATATCATGGGACAGTGTGCGTATATAGGTTCCGGTGGAACAATGCACTTCAAATAAAACCTGAGTTCCTTCCTTCTTTATAAAATCAATTGAATAAATAATAATTTTTACGGGTTCTCTAACGATATTAATACCATTTCTGGCCAATTTGTAAAGAGGAATTCCATTTTTCTTTTTTGCAGAGTACATTGGGGGAACCTGGTCCTGCTCACCAGTAAATGCTTGTAAAGCTTGTTTAATTTGATTTTCGGTGACGCTTGAAGGGTTGCCGGTGGCTAGAACCTTTCCTGTGGCGTCCTGAGTGTCTGTCTCAGACCCCAGTTCGAGTGTTGCGCGGTAGGTTTTTTGTAATGGCGATAAAAACTGGATTATACGGGTGGACCGATTGAGGCATATCGGAAGTACCCCCTCGGCCATAGGGTCAAGAGTTCCGATATGTCCGACTTTTTTGATGCCGAAAATCTTTCTGACCGACCAAACCATATCAAAGGATGTCGGCCCGACAGGCTTAAACAGGTTGATAATGCTATTCTGAATTGAAGTCATTGATAATTTTGTTTATTTTGGCAACATGCTCAGCCGTCTCGTCTAATATGAATTCCAATACCGGGATATACCGGAGAGAAAGCTTTTTCCCCAAGGCACCTCTGATGAATCCTGATGCACGGGTCAACCCCTCTATGGTGTCTTTTTGTTCCCGCTCAGTGCCAAAGACGCTGATATAAACTTTCGCGTGTTTTAGGTTATCGCTTAGATTTACTTTTGTCACCGTGGCAAACCCGATTCGCGGGTCCTTCAAACCTCTTTGAATAAGAGCCGAGATTTCTTCCAGAAGCAGTTCTTGAACTCTCTCTGATCGCTTGAACCGCATGGTATTGTCCTTTATAGACCCGGTTCAGTTCTGCTCTGGGCCCATCCGGGTGATCCGCACCTGACAGTCTGTAATTTCCGCCAAATGCATGTTTTCAATAGCATCGACCACTTTGCTCATTTGGCCTTCAAGGTACTTTGAGTCTGAATTAACAGCCACGATTCCCATATGCAGACTCTGCCAGACATCCTGATCGCCTATCTCCGCTACGGAAACATTAAAATTATTTTTGAGCCGGTCTTTAAGAGTACGGATGATCCGTCGTTTCCCCTTTAACGAACTGTTCCCATGGAGAAAAAATTTTATAGAACAACAGCCGACATGCATATGAAAACTCTTTATAGAAAACCAAGTTTTCAGGGAATTAGAAACACCCGTACTACGATTGCTTATATCGCGTTTGTTGGAAGAAATCAGAAGGCGGTTGATGCTATTAATTCCGTCAATGGGGAATTTCTTCCATTACGAAAGGCTCTATGACATCTCCCTGCTTGATGTCCTGGTATTTATCTAGAGAAATACCACAGTCATATCCTTGCTGGACTTCCTTAACGTCATCTTTGAAACGCCGGATGGACAGAACTCTTCCCTGATAAATCACAACGCTGTCGCGAATGAGTCTTGCTTCCGTGTTGCGCTCTATTTTTCCCTGTGTCACATGGCTACCCGCGATCGAGCCAACTTTTGGGATAGTAAATACTTCCCTGACTTCGGCACGGCCCATGATTATTTCCTTGAACTTTGGAGCCAACAAGCCTTCCAGAGCTTTCTTCATATCTTCAATGGCATCGTATATGATGCCGTACATTCTGATGTCCACTTTTTCGCGTGTGGCAAGAAAATCTGCTTTGTCTGTCGGCCGTACGTTGAATCCGATAATGATCGCGTTGGAGGCACTTGACAAAAGGACATCCGATTCGTTGATCCCGCCAACTCCATCATGGATAATTTTGATTCTGATTTCTGAGGTTTCCAGCTTGGTGAAAGCTTCCTGAACAGCGGAAATCGAACCTTGTGTATCCGCTTTGATGATAAGACGGAGTTCCTTGATCTTACCTTCAACAATTTGCTGGTGAAGATCTTCCATGGTCACCCGCGCAGATTCCGCCAATTGCACTTCACGTCTTTGTTGGAGTCGCATATCACTGTACTGACGCGCTTTGCGTTCATCCCCCACGACATAAAACTTATCTCCCGGTTGCGGGACTTCAGGCATGCCTACGATTTCCACCGGTGTGGCGGGAGAGGCTTCTTTTATTTTAGATCCTTTGTCATCTATCAGTGCTCGTACTTTGCCAAAAAAGGGTCCGACCACAAAAGGTTGGCCCACAGTTAATGTCCCTTTTTGTACAATCACCGTGGCAACCGGCCCTCTTCCTTTATCCAGTTTAGATTCAATAACTACGCCTTGTGGGCGCAGAGTCGGGTTCGCTTTCAGTTCCATGACCTCAGCTTGTAGGAGAATCAATTCCAGAAGGTGGTCGATCCCTGTTTTCTGCAATGCGGAAACCTCAGTGAATATAGTTTGTCCGCCCCAGTCCTCAGGTAACAACCCCACTTCGGCCAGTTGCTTCTTTACCTCTTCGGGCTTGGCTCCGGGTTTATCAACTTTGTTGATGGCAACCAGAATCGGTACGTTGCCAGCATGGGCGTGGTCGATAGCTTCTTTGGTTTGAGGTTTTATTCCATCATCGGCGGCAACTACCAGAATAACGATGTCCGTTACCTGCGCTCCACGAGCACGCATGGCAGTAAATGCTTCGTGACCAGGGGTGTCGAGGAAAGTGATGGACTGACCATTAATCGTTGCCCGGTAGGCACCTATGTGCTGAGTAATGCCACCTGCTTCTGAGTTTGTGAGACTGGTTTTTCTTATCGCATCGAGTAGTGATGTTTTTCCATGATCGACATGCCCCATGATAGTTACAATGGGGGGTCGCGGAATAATATCTTTTAGAGATTCTTCTTCCTCTTCTTCAAAATCAAGAACCGTCTTGTCCTTGATCATCTCAACTTCAAAGCCTCGCTGATCGGCTACCTTGGAAGCGACCTCAAAGCTGAGACTTTGGTTGATGGTAGTCATGACTCCCAGACTCATGAGTTCCTTGATCACATCGTTTGGAGTACAACGCAAACTTTCAGCCAGATCCCGGACCATGATGTTCTCCGGTAATTGAACAAGTTCAAAGCCTTCTTCTTCAATAACAGGCTGTTTTTCGGGTTCCGGTGTTACCGCAGGAGGTTTTTTTTCTGTCTTAACCGGTTTCGCAGGTTGTTTGGCTTTGGGTTTTTCTTTGACCGGAGTCGGTTTCTTTTCTTTTTCCTTGGGCTTTTCTTCGACTTTTACAATTTTGAGCCCGGATTTTTTTTCCGCTTTGGCAGATTTCTTAAAGGCCTGTTTCTTGACGGCAGATTTCTGAGTGGCGACTTTTATTCTGGCTGTTTCTGACTTTTTTGCGGTTTTCTTCGTGGTTTTTTTTACTTCTTTAGTCGCTTTCGCTTTTACCTTCGAGTCTTCAGAGGTATTTTTGTCAGTGGAGGCTTTCTTGGTAGTGGTTTTGGCCTTGGGAGCGGCCTTTTTCGCGGCAGTTTTCTTGGTGGTTGCTTTGGTCCTGGAAGTCGCCTTTTTGGACGATAGCTTAGGGTTGAAGAACTCGCGGATTTCATCCGCAGTCCCAGCGTCTATTGAGCTCATATAGTTTTTGACCGTATGCCCCTTCTTTTCCAGCGCATCCAGGATCTGGTCGTTCTGAACATTGAGCTCCAAGGCCAGCTTATTAATGCGGATTTTACCCAAAAAAACCTCCAAACCTATTAAGTTTTTGTAATTTGCCTATAACATGATGCGTTCCTTTTAAGCTCAAACGCTATCCATATTTTCCATTTGTTTTTTTGTTGCTTCGATAACAGTTACTGCAGTTTCTTCGTCAATACCCTCAATCTCAGTCAGTTCCTCTATTCGCGTTACCGAAAGTTCAGCCAGAGTTTCAAATCCACTTTTCATAAGTAGTTCAATTATGGAAGAATTGATTTCAGACAGTTGGTCGACTGGAATTTCCTGCTCATCCTCGTCTTCTTCACCGTCATCAGTAAGGTCACTTTCAGCTTCTTCAGGGCCTTGGCTATCCGCTTTTTCTGGTTCCTCTCCAGTTTCTTCGCCCGTCGTTGCGGCTTCTTCTATGCTCAAGGATGCTTCTTTGAGCTCTTCGGCGAATTTTAAAATAGCCTCAGCTTTTTTAGGTCCTATTCCCGGCAAGGAGGTCAACCCTTTCAAGTCTTGCTCTAATGCGTTGTCAATGGTGACCACGTTGCCCTCGAACAGGATGGCGGTTATTTTTTCTCCCAGACCTTTAGCTCCTTTGACTTCTTCAAGAAAATTGACTTTAGTTGCTGTCTTTTTTGTTGGCGAGAGCAATCCTGATGCATCTAACGCATTGGGCGCATCTGACTGTCCCTGAATATCAATCTTTAGCTTTACCAGTTTTGCGGCCAGTCGGACGTTTTGTCCCTTTTTTCCAATTGCGAGTGACATTTGATCGTCCGCCACAATTATCGTCAGATGTTTATCATCGTCATTTTTGATGATGCGTGAAATTTTTGCCGGACTCAAGGCGTTTCTTATAAATACTTCCGGGTCATCAGAGTATTCAACGATATCAATCTTTTCTCCGCGAAGCTCCTGGACAATTGCCTGTACTCGCATTCCTCTCATTCCAACACAGGCTCCAACAGCATCAACATCACGATCATTGGTTCTGACCGCTATTTTTGTTCTACCATTGGGTTCGCGTACGATTCCCATGATCTCTACCATTCCTTCGCTGATTTCGGGAACTTCCAGTTCAAACAGATTCTTTATGAGTCCCACATGTGTCCGGGAGAGGATGACCGTAGCATTCCGTGCGGACTTTCTAATATCAAGAATATATGCGCGAATTCGGTCGCCTCGGCTGAATGCTTCCCGGAATACCTGTTCTCGTCGTGGGAGAATTCCTTCAGCCTTTCCTAAATCAACAATGATGTCTCCATGCTCGAAACGCTGAACAATGCCGTTGATCAGCTCTCCTTTTTTATCCTGATAATCGTTGTAAACAAGATCAATTTCAGCATCACGCACTTTTTGCATGATCACTTGTTTGGCAAGTTGTGCGGCGATTCGACCAAAGTTTTTTAACGGCAGTTGGACCAGTAATTTCTCTCCTATCTCTACTGTAGGATTGATTGCCTTGGCATCGTCAAGTGAAATTTCTTCATCGGGGAGGTTGACTTCCTCAACGATAGTTTTTTCGGAAAAGACTTCGACCTCACCGGTTTCGGCGTTGAAATCGGTTTGAAGCGGTCCGTCCGTTTCTAGTTTTTTACGTGCGGCGGCCTCCATAGCACTTTTAAGGGCGTCGATTAGGATATCCTTGTCGATCCCCTTTTCTCTACAGAGCTGGTCAATGATTCCTAAAACTTCGTTGTTCATTTTTTATTAGAATTTACAATTCAATAATAAGTTTGGCTTGAGCAATTTTAGTCAACTGAATTTCTAAAATATTGCCATCATCTTCCAGAAACAGCACTCCACTGGTGAAGTCCTTGAGTGTACCCGAAAATTTTTTTCTCCCATCAATGGGTGAAAAGGTTTTAACCAGAATCCTCTTTCCTTTGTTTCTTAAAAAATCCTGTTCTTTTTTAAGCGGTCGATCCAATCCGGGGGAAGAGACCTCCAGAATGTAAGGGGCAGAGATCAATTCGTGGACTTCAATCAAGTCTTCTATCAACCGACTTAATTTTTGACAGTCGCCAACGGTTACTCCCTGGGTTTTGTCTATGAATATCTGAAGGGTCCAGTTTTTTCCGACCTTCTTGTACTCGACATCAACCAAGTCGATATTATTTTCTCTGACTATCGGCTCAATCAGCTCATTAACAGTCTGATAAATAGAGGATTTCCCCATGTTTCAGCAGTTATACTCATTTCGAAACCCTTGTTTTGGTCTCGACCAGAACTCCCTTTAATTTTTAGGGGTCAGGATTTTGGAGCCTGAGTGATTTCTTCCTGCGGTGCTCTGAAAAAAACAAAAAAAAATGCGGGGCTTAGCCCGCATTCCTAGCAGGACCTGAATTTTGGCTAAATTTTACTAAAACGGAGCGGGAGTTGCAAGGGAAACTTTTTTCTTTATAGGGAGTTATCAGAGTTACAACTCAGCGAGAATCTCTGGAACTGTGGAGATTTCTCCCGGAAACGAGATGAATTTCGACTCGCCCGTTTTTCTTGATTTCAGCTCTACTTTTCCTTCGTCAAGATTTTTTGGACCAATTATTATCTGTAGTGGGATACCAAGTAGTTCCGCGTCCTTGAATTTTACACCCAGTCGGTCTGACCGATCATCGAGCAGGGTTTCCACACCTTGTTCCCAGAGAGTTTTATAGATTGTTTCTGCCGCCGAGCGAACTGCATCCACTTTAAAGTTAACTGGCAGGATAACCGCTTGAAAAGGGGCCAGTGGAAGTGGCCAGATTATTCCTTTTTCGTCATAGTTCTGTTCAATGGCGGCGGCGGCCGTCCGCCCGACACCTATACCATAACAACCCATGATCATAGGTTTCTCCTTACCCTGATCATCCAGATAGTGGGCTTTCATGGCTTCGCTGTATTTTGCTCCGAGTATGAAGATATGGCCCACTTCGATACCCCGTTTGATTTTATATTTTCCAGAATCGCATTTGGGGCAACGGTCTCCCTCGTTGACGTCTTTGAGGTCACCCACTTTTTCGACCTTCAGGTCCCGTCCAAATTGAACGCCGGTCAAATGGGTATCGGCCTTGTTTGCTCCGGTGATGCCGTTGGACATATGCTTAATTTCTGTGTCGGCGAAAACTTTAAGTTGCACGCCAACGGGTCCCAGGTATCCGCAAGGTACCCCGGTTTCTTTTGTAATGAGTTCTTCTGGTGCGGGATTGAGCCATTCACAATCGATCAGGTTTTTCAGTTTGACGGGGTTGATTTCCCGGTCGCCACGGACGAGCCCTGCAACCAGCCCTTGATCAGTTTCAAAGACAATAGTTTTTATGAGTTTATCGGAAGACACATTGAGGAACTGAGTGACTTCTTCCACAGACTTCTTCCCGGGGGTGGGGACTTCTTTTATATCTTCTTCTGATGTTGACTCGTTGTTTGGTTTTGCGGCCCTGGCCTCAGCCTTTTCAAGATTAGAGGCATAATCGCATGAATCACAGAATCCGATACGGTCTTCGCCGGAGTCTGCAAGCACAACGAACTCATGAGAGAAACTTCCGCCTATAGTGCCACTGTCTGCTTCCACCATTTTAAAGTCGAGGCCGCATCTTTCAAAGATTCGGGAATAGGCTTCGGCCATTTGTGAGTAAGTTTCGCGTGTACTTTCCTCTGTGGTATGAAAGCTATAGGCATCTTTCATTGTAAATTCGCGACCACGCATGATGCCGAAACGCGGCCTGACTTCATCGCGGAATTTGGTTTGAATCTGGTACAGGGTGATGGGTAGTTGACGGTAGGAATGAACGTCACGGCGCACTATGTCGGTGATGATTTCTTCGTGAGTCGGCCCATAGCAAAATTCGCGATCATGCCGGTCTTTTAAGCGTAAAAGTTCCTTTCCATAAAATTCCCAACGACCACTTTCCTCCCATAATTCGGCGGGTTGGACGCTGGGCAGGAACACTTCCTGTCCTCCTATCCGGTTCATTTCCTCTCGAATGATCTGTTCGACTTTCTTGAACACTCGCAGTCCGAGTGGGAGGGTAGAATAGATACCGGCGGCCATTTGGCGGATCATCCCCGCGCGGACCATGAGTTTGTGGCTAATCACCTCAGCGTCTGAAGGTGACTCTTTCAGTGTGGGGATCAGTATTTTTGAGTAGTACATAATCGGAATCTTTCGTTATCTCCGGTTTCACTTGTTGCCGGATTCTCGGAGGTTTCTTAATATTAGCGTCAGGACCTTTTTTGGCGCAAGCGTGTATTTAACTGTTAGACAAGAAGCGGTTGGCGAGTTCGATGTCTTCAGCACGATGAATTTCCAGCCAGCCTTTGTGGATTTCCAAAAAATGGATCGCGTAACCTCTATCGATCATTTCCTGAATCAGGTCGGTGAGTTTGAATCGGGTGATATCGTTCGACTCCTGAAACTTGCCATGGTAGTTTTTTGCGCAGTCTTCATAGGTCTGCAGAAACTGCTCCGCTCCTGTTTTGGTGAATTTTGCGAGACCTGTGAATTCGTGGGTGGCTGTTTCCGGATTCAGTTTGGAACCTATCTTGGAAATAATATTTTCGCATACAAAGCTGATTTTTCTACGCGTGGGGTGATGTTTGTTTTTACTGATAACAAAATCCTGTACCTTGTTTTCTTCTGGCGCATGGTACTGAATAGTATTGTCGACTACAAGAACGATGTCTTCCTTGCAGGTGAGCAGTTTTGCCAATATGTGATCTTCGAGCAGGATGTCGGAATAGAGCATGATGAATCCGTTTGCCATCTTTTCCTGAGCGCCTACCAGGCTGTGTAGTTCGGAGCCTTTTTTATAATTTGTGTTTTCACGCAGGGTGACCCCTTCGGCTTTCATCTTGTCGCTAGCGTAGCCCGTGACCACGGTGATGTCTGCCAGGTTATTGTTGTTGAGTGTGCTTATTTGCCAGTTGAGAAGGGTTTTTCCCGCTATTTCCAGCATGGGTTTGGGTTTCCCGTTCAAGACCGAGCCCAGTGCATGGTCTTCTCCGGCGGCAGGAATAATGACAGGGATATTTGTGTTGTTTTCATCGAGCTTGTCTTTTTCTTTAACATCCAGAAATCCGACTGTTCTGAAAATTTCGCGGACGGGAGAACAAACTGGATCGACTTCGAATGACCGTTGGTTGAGGAGGATGGTACGCGCAATTTCTTCCATCACCTTGTAGGCGCCTCTTAGCAAGTGGTTGGCGTATATGATGATGCGAAACCCTGCTATCCGCAGTTCGTCTTCGGTCATTGTGTTATAGGTTGTCGGCACACATACCATGGGTTTATCAATTTTCATTTCCTGTGTCATTTTCTGGTAGCGTTCAGCGAACTCCATGATTTGGGCTGGATCTTTTTCTTTGGAGTGGATCATCACTCCGTCGGCTCCTGCTTCCAGGTAGGTTCGTGCTCTACTGAGCGCATCATCGATGCTTTTCCCGGCGATCAGGCTTTCCAGTCGGGCGATGATCATAAAGTCGTTCGATATCTGAATACTTTTCCCACGGCGGATCTTCTGGGCAAATACTTCAGGTTCCTGAAGGGTTTGCTGGACACCGGTCTCAAGGCTGTTTCGCTTGGGGAAAACTTTGTCTTCTATGATGACGGCGGAAACTCCTGTTCGCTCAAGTTTGGTCACCATGTATTCAAAACTATTCGCGTCGCCTCCAGTGTCACCATCGACAATCATTGGCTTATTAGTGACGGCCAGAATTTCATTGATCGACTGAAGTCTTGAGTCAAAGCTGATCACTTCTATGTCGGGATGTCCTTTGGAGGCGGAGTCGGTAAGACTGCTTTCCCATATTGCATCGAATTCTCTTTGGACGGATAATTCATCGGCTTGCCCTTCGACCCGTGTGTTATTAGCAATGATACCGCTCAGTCCGTTATGGGCTTCCAGTACGCGCACTGTTTTCCCGTCATCAAGAATCGCTTTTAATCTGGCGCGACGTGCTTCGGGAAGGATGTTGTTCAATAAGGTCATGTTTGGTTTCCTATGTTGCTGTCAGACTCAATACGCTCTCTAATCCATGAGGGCAGGTAAATATCTTCCATGTCGAATTTTTTCAGGGTTTGGAGAATGACTTCATTCTGCTCTTCGATTGATAGAAGGTTATCAAGAATTATCATCTTTTTACCTTTTGCTTTGCAATAGCCACTTTGAATCATAACCTCCGGATCAAACAAACTGTCGGTCACTATCTCAATTGAAAGTTTGTTTGCGGCTTCTTTCAGATCTTCCAGTTGGGATAGCGGATCCATCACAGGCACCGGATTGATTGTCAATTTGTCGAGACCGGCAGGGCTGGTTAATTGATAATTCGCATTATGTCATTATAGAAGGCGAACACCATCAGACTGATCAACATGAACAGTCCCACTTGTTGCGCGCGTTCCCGGTTCATCTCGCTCACAGGCCGTCCTTTGATCATCTCTATCAGGAAAAAGAAAATATGTCCTCCATCGAGAATGGGGATTGGGAGTAGATTGATCAGCCCCAAGTTGATGCTTAACAGGGCTGTGAGACTGATGAATTCGCTAAAACCCTGTTCGGCTTGTTCTCCGTAAATTTGAAAGATCAGGATGGGGCCGCCAATCTGGTCTGCCGGGATTGAACCGAAGATCATTTTCTGGACGCTGATCGCGATCAAAGAGGTCATTTTCCAGGTTTCTTTGATGGATCGCACGATGGAACCCAACAGGCCGTATTGCTCTAGCACCATTTTACCGCTCATTCCTATACCAATTTCCCCGATCTTTAATTCCTTATCCTTGCCGTCCTTAACTATTTTGGGTGTAGTGGTAAGGGGAACCAGAATTTCAGTGCCGTTGCGTCTGATTTTAAAAACCAGTGGCACTCCAGGTTCATCCACAGCGGCAGGTCTAAGATCTGTCCAGCCGAATATAGGAGTGTTTCCCACGGCCATGACGCGGTCATTGAGTTGAAGTCCGGCTTTTTCGGCGGCACTGCCTTTTTTGATATAGGTGATGGTATTTACCAGCGGGGTGATGCCGATTAGGCCCACTTGCCGACTGTCACCAAAAGGATCTTTGATCTCTTCCGCTATTGGAGTAATTTTAATATTTACAATTTGACCAGACTGACGCTCTACCTGAAAATCGAGTTCTTTGCCGGGTGAGTGGTAAACCTTGTTTTGCAACTCGTCCCAGAGCCGGATCGATTTTCCTTCGACGGCAATAACCTGATCACCTGTCTGAAGTCCAGCCACCTGGGCGGGTGAATTTTCCTTTACGGTGCCGATAACAGGACTGAGGGCTTCCACCCCGACCATATAGACAAATATATAAATTGCCAATGCGAACAGAATATTGAAAAGTGGACCGGCAAAAGCTATGAGGAGACGGTGTGACGGCGGGGCGGCTGAAAATGAACCTTCTTCATTTGTTTCTTCATCCAGTTCCTCTCCTTTCATTTTGACGTAGCCGCCTAATGGGATGGCGGCAACGATATATTCGGTTTCACCTCGTGTCGTGCCAAATATTTTTTTTCCGAATCCGATTGAGAATTTTTCAACAACAACACCGCATCTGCGGGCGGCAAGAAAATGGCCCAACTCGTGAACAAAGATGAGCGCGGCCAGGCCAATCAGAAATGCCAGCATCTTACCGCCAAAGGCGGCTACTGCACCTAAGGATAGTGTGGAGAGTTCAAACATGAATAGAGGTCACTGTTAAAGTTGGGGTCACCGTTAGGGGGTGGGCATGAAATCCTGAATTTCTACCCCCGCAGGGACTTGAAAATCAAAAGTACTTTCCGCTATTCCTTCGTTAACGCGGATGTCGCTAAAACTGATATCTGTTTTATTACCTAATTTATCATACACGCTGGCCCCGGTAATTTGGTAGTTTTTTTTATTCGTCCGCAGGACCATACGACTTAAATTACTGTCTTCTTCTTTTGGAATGAAGACGACGGTTATCTCATTTTCTCCAGGTATAACCTGGGCAATGTTGAAGGTGTCTGTCAGTTTCCCTCTTCCTGCCAGAAACAGAGCTGGGGTGTTGGAGGAATATATATTTTCTACAGGCATCCTTGTGGCCTGGCCTTCTTCGGGCAGGTAGAGCCATAAAGTTTTTTGATTGCTGATCAGGACCTGAGGGTCTGGAGAGTTGTATACCCATTTCATTCTTCCGGGTTTTTTGATCTGGACGACTCCTTTGGTGGTTTCTACCCGGTTCATCATTTTGACAAAGGCTTTTTGTTCGAAGGTTGCTTTGAATGTCTGGAGGGATTCATAATTTTTCTGGATCGCATTGACAGTGGCTTGTTCGTTGCTGGTAGACCAGGTCTGATTGGTCCAGCCAAGAAACAATAAACATGTGAGTAATTTGATATGCTTTCTCAATGGAGTACCTTATTAGAATATTTGGTGTCAGTTCAGAGCTTTTTGTGCTTCATGGCCCTGCCGCCTAAAATTATTTTTTTCCAGCGATGAGCTTGATAGCTTTTGGATAAAGAATATGCTCCTGCTCAAGTATGCGCTGGGTCAGAGACTCTTCATCGTCATGATCGAAAACGGGAACGGCGGTCTGCATGATTATGGGTCCGCTGTCAATTCCTTCGTCAACGAAGTGGACAGTGCATCCAGAAAACTTAACCCCATAATCAATGGCTTGTTTTTGGGCATCCAGGCCGGGAAAAGCCGGAAGCAGGGAAGGGTGAATGTTTATGATTCTGTTTGCAAAAGTCTGAATGAACTCCCTACCCAGAATGCGCATATAGCCGGCGAGGCAAATAAGGTCAACGGACCTTTCTTTTAATTTATCTATCACGGCTTTGTCGAATGCTTTTCTGTCGGGGCTGGCGGCTGGATCGATAAAAACTGTTTCGATTCCATGCTTTTCGGCTCGCTTCAGGGCGGGGGCATCCTTCACATTGCTGATTACGATTGACAGTTGAATATCTGGTGCGTCCTGCTCAATGCTGTCGATTATCGCTTGTAGATTAGAACCACGACCGGAAACGAGCACAGCTAACTTGAATTTTTCCAATGACATTCAGGTATTCCGAGAATATTTTGTTCCCCATGCTTCGCTCTGGGCGGGACTCTTCCTTGGTCGAAGCACCAGAGTATTCATATCATTGAGAGCTTAACATTTCCCGTACAACAGTACAAACTGTTCAAGACAAAGGTCGATAGTGGTTTTTGGAGATTAGCCTGTTTTGGGAATGAATTATTTTGTTAAATAAAAATGAAATAATTCGCCCCATTAATGAATCTATAAGAGCGTGGGATTTATTCCACCCCTTTGTACGTCCGCCTGTCTTGTGGGTACCTCCCTTGGCAGGCGGATTTTTTTTAAAATTCCTCAGCTACTGTGATTCAAAATCATTTGGCAAAATAGCTGTTTTTCTACGAAAATGATTGTAGGGCTGGGTAGGCGCAATCCATCATATTCTTTGCGCCAAAGGTCACTCACCTGATTCTGGATCAGGGGGTTGACGCTCAAGCCAAGAGCAAAAATGGCCGGACCGCTCTGAAAGTCGCCGCTCAACTCAAGCACCAGAGCATAGTCAATATCCTTCTGCAATCGGGTGTCAAAGATTAACGGTTTTTATCAGATAAATACAGACTCAGGCGATCCGTTTTTTGTTGAATGATTTTTTGAAGCTGCGCTCGGTAAATATTATTGTTGTTGTGCGCTGATCAGGGTTTTGAGAAGCCCTATGTTTTGGGTGTGTCCTGATTTATGGGCATGGATGTGTCCGCGAATGGGTCTTCCCAGCAGGTAAAAATCCCCGAGTATGTCTAAAATTTTATGCCGGGGAAACTCATTTTCAAATCGTAACTGAGTGTTGATGACTTTGCCGTCACCAAGCAATATGAAATTGTCCAGTTTGCCGCCCGAGGCGAATCCCATTTTTGTTAGTTGCGCGACATCCTGCATGAATCCAAATGTACGTGCGGGAGCAATTTCTTTTTTGAAGCTTTCCTCATCTTTATACTCGAAGGTGTGGTCCATAACTCCTATCGGAGCAGGATATTCCATGTGGTAGCTCACCTTGAACGTTTCGCAAGGTTCAATGCTGATATGAGGTTCTTCATTTTCTTTGGACCCGAAGGTATAGGTCTTGTCGATGATGAGTTCCTGATAAAATTCATCTTGATCTTCAAACTCCCCGTCTTCTATTAATTCACAGAAGTCCTTTGCCGAACCATCCATGACCGGAACCTCATCTCCTATTTTTATAAGCAGGTTGGTTATGCGATACATGTGAAGGACAGCCATTATATGTTCTATGGTGGCAACGCTGGACCTTCCTTTTCGAAGTGAGGTGGAATAATCGGTGGACATGATGTTTTCAATGCGGGCCGGAATGGTTTGTCCGCTGGAGATGTCACCAAAGATAATACCGCTCCCCGGTGGAAGAGGTTGCAGGATCAGGCCTGTTTTGATTCCGAGGTGGAGTCCGCTTCCGCACAACACCATACTCCGCTTGAGAGTTCTTTGAGGAAAACTGTGGTTATCGCCTTTAGACTCCTTGCTGGGGAATTTGATTCCGTGAGTTTCTATTTTCTCCATGAACATGTCTTTGTCGACTTTCAGGGCCTTGCTTGTTTTCCTGGCATCCCAGTTGTTCTTTTTCAGGTGATGCAGAAGGTAATCTTTTTCCCAGTGTTGCTCGGCTTCTTTGAGTGACTCGAACTTTTCGAGGTTCACGGTTTTAAACTGGTCTTCTGCCTGTCTGATTTCTGGAGGAATTTCACTGAGAGAAATATTTTCTCTTGAAGGCGCTGTTGCAATGATGCGATCGAGAACTGAGCGAAGCTCTCTAATATTTCCCGGCCAACTGTAACGGCATAAGGCATCCAGCGCCGCTGAATCTACTTGAGGAGCGGACAGTCCATCCTTCTGCGCAATTTCTTCAAGATAATCACGGGTCATCATCGGAATATTGGATGAGTTTTCTCGCAAGGGAGGGATATGGATAGTGCTATCCCTGAAAGTTTTCAGCAGATCGGTGTTGAATTGGCCGTTTTTTGCCAGTTCATGGAGGTCTTTAGAAGATGAGATATACAGGCGCGAGGGTAAAAGTTGTTTTGTTCTCGCTTGCATGGCATTGAATAATTTTTCCTGCATCACTTTAGTGAGTGCGTCTACATTATCCAGAAATATTATTCGCGATGTGCCAGTGGTTGACTTTGTAGTGGAGTTTTCATTCTCACTTGCACGGCCTTTTTTTGATCCTGGGAACAAAGAGGATTGGATTTCGTGCATTCGTCTTGTGGCGCAATTGATTTTTATGAAGGGAAGTCTGCTTTGGGGACTCTGATTGTGTATGGCTTGAGCGATGAATTCTTTGCCTGTCCCAGCTTCGCCTAGAAGGAGTATGGGGTTGTTAGATTGTGAATGGGTTTTGATGGCTTTTTTTATTTCCACCAATGCGGCGAAGCCCATTGGCGCTTCATTGCTATTAGTTAAATGATTATCTGATTTTGCTGAAAAATTCTTTTTTACTTTGAAGACGCTCTGTACGGACTGGGTCAGGAGGTCCATCGAAAATGGCTTTTCGATGAAGTCATAAGCCCCAAGTTTTGTCGCCTTGACCGCAGTATCGATAGTGCCGTGCCCGGACATGATAAGCACTTCGATGTTAGGGTGATAGGTTTTAACCGTTTTCAAAACTTCTATTCCATCCATGCCCGGAAGCCAGATATCAAGCAAAAGCAGGTCGGGTGGATCTGACTGAATTATGTCCAGTGCATCGAGTCCGTCATCGGCCACAGAGACATCGTAGCCTTCATCTGCCAGAATTCCTTTGAGGGAGCTTACGATGTTTTTTTCATCATCAACAATTAAAATTCGTTCTTGAGGCAATTCTTTCTCCAGATCACGGGGGTTCAGGTGTGTCGCGTTATTTTGCGAATTCTAAATAGAAAATACGCTCTCCTGCATTGATAAATTTTTTTTCGTATTTGGTTTTTGGAACGCCTTCTTTTTGCAGAAGGAATGTGCCTGATCCGCTTTTATTTTTCAGCGTTGGTTCATTTTCAAAAAATTCCAGAATCTCCAGGGCATAGGATTCAAAATCTGTGGCGATATGAATTTCCCCGCCCGGCTTTAATTTTTCGGACAGAGTTTTGATGAAGGTCGGTTTAATAAGTCTGCGTTTATGATGCCTTTTTTTAGGCCATGGATCAGGAAAGTTTATATAAACACGACTCAGTTCCTGATCATTAAACAAGAGAGGTATTTTCTCTTTCGCATCGCCATATACGATACGGGTATTATTGACCTGATACTTGTCTATCCGGGAGATAACTTTGCGGATGCCTTTATGATAGAAATCCATGCCGATAAAATTTTCATCGGGTTCGCGGATTCCCATTTCTATCAGAAAATTTCCAACGCCAAACCCGATCTCCAAATTCAGGGGATTGCTGTTGCCAAAAACTTCTTCCCAATCGGGCCTTGAATCGATATCGAGAAAGTTGACATTGCTTTCAGCTATTTCGTCAAATGAGATAAGATTTTTAAAGGACATGGAGGTGGTTACTCTTCATCCTCTTCTGAATCTTCGTGGATGGTCGTCACACGAATAACTTCATATTCCACCTTTTGGTCTGGCAGAGGAATAATGATTTCATCCCCTACCTGTTTTCCCATGAGAGCTCTTCCAATAGGCGAAGCGGCTGAGATTTTTCCAGCATCAGGGTCAACATCTTCGGGGAAGACCAGCCGATACTTTTTTTCCCTCCCTGTGTCAAGGTCATTCAGGAACAGGGTACTGCCTAGTCCAGAACGGTCTTTTGGAATCTTTGCCAAATCCAGCGAGGTGACATCGCTTATTCTTTTTTGCAGTAGTGATATTCTCGCCTGAAGAAATGTTTGCCTTTCTTTTGCCGCTTTGTATTCGGCGTTTTCACTCAGGTCACCATGTTCCCTGGCAATTTTTAACGCCTCTGGAATATCGACCTGCAATTCCTTTTGGGAATCCGCAAGTTGCTTGTCGAGTTTTTTCAGGATGGTCTGCTTCATGCAGGCTCTCTCCAATCAAATAATTCTGTTACTGGGATGCGATGAATCTCACCACATGTTTCAAGGATATTCTAGAAGACCCTTTTGTCTTCAGCAAGAATAAGATTAGATGTTTTCAATTTCAAGTTTATGTTTAGATTTAAGTACTTTTTCATTTAAATATTTAACTCATCAATTGTTCCGCTACCCAAAAATATTAATTTTACGGGATTGTCCGGGTTGGTTTTCATGTCAGAATTTTTCTTAGCGAAGTGCTTCTGCGGCTATTTCGAATTATTTTAAAATTAGTTTGATTTATGGGGCAATAGCTCTTTATTTGGATAGATATACAGGGTAATCCCATTCTAAATAAAAGGCTTAGTATCTAATTTGATTATATTGTTATGGCTCCGACCATATTTCCATATAACTCAATGGCCCATTGTATCCCATTTTATCGGGTGCCGAATTATTTTTTCTTTAAGAATTTAGCCCTATTTGGAGTATAAATACTTGACGAATAAGGTAATAGGCGGACAATAGCTGTCTGGTCACATTTTAGTGAGTGGTCTGTGCTGTTACAGAGTGCGGAAAATTTTTCTGGTTGGTGAGAGAAAGCACTTGAGAGACAAACTGTTAACTTTATTGGAACAAAAGGGTGATCTTCCGCCGTTGTCCGATGTTTTGTTAAAATTAGAAAACCATATTAATTATCCCAATAGTGACCTGGAAAGTGTTGCTGGTTTAACTCAAACCGATCCGGTTATGCAGGAGAGGTTGATTAAATTGGCCAATAGTGTATTTTCTGCTTCGGTAAAAATGGAATGACCAAGTGCTCTGGCCTCAACCCCACCATCGTTAGACTCCTCGACTATAAAAATGATTTCTGTGCCCATAGAAATTCTCTACTATTTTAATAGTGATATCCTATCACGAGTGTTGAAAATTAGAAAACTTGTTCGATTTTTCAATGGGGCCAGTGGCGAGCGAGGATGAAATAACTTCCCCTGCATAGCAGATTTAAGTTAAAAGTTTTATGGCAACGAAGCTTCTTCTTCTGGTTCTGATGCTGGAGATAAAGGCTCCAGTGGGAAAAAATTTCTCAGCAATATAAAAACATATCCGGTTCCCGCCAGGGGTAACAGGTAGCACAGGTGCTGGACCAGAGCCAGTGCCAGTGCTTGTTCGGGCGCTATGCCAAGATACTGGTAAATGAAAAATACAGTTGCTTCATAAACACCCAGGTTGCCGGGAGCCAGGGGAACCAGGGTGGTTAAATTTAGCGCGGCCAGTATGAGGAGAACACTCCAGACTGGCAGGTCCACGCCGAAACTCTTCTGTACTCCCCAGATGGCAGTTGCCTCACACAGCTTCATCCCGTAAGCCAGAAACACGCCATAAAAAAAAGTCCGCAGGTTGCGGAGTCCTTCCAGCTGATGGCCCCATCTTGATACAAAGTGGATTATCTTTTCCTTGAGCGTTCTGTTGTGACCGGGGTCCGATTCCTTGTAATCGTGAAAGCGGTGCGCCAAATACAAAAGAACGCACAGGAACAAAAAAACAATCGTGACTAATCCAATGATCCCCTGTTTCATGAGAGGAGGCAGAGGGGTGAGGCCGGCTACGATGAGCAGGACGGTCAACTTGGCTATCCCTTCGCAGAGTTGGTCCAGCGACATCACAGAGAGAGCGGCGGAATGACCAACGTGTTCTCTTTTGGCGAGCAGAAAAACGCCCATGGCATGTCCGCCGGGAAACGGGAGTGTGTTCATCGCGGTACACATCAGCGCGTTGATCTCGAACATTCGCTTGAATGAAACAATAAGTTTTCCAGGAAGAAACAACACCCATTGCTCGGCCCATAAGAAGAAAATGGAGAAATGCCCGGCGACACCCAGCAACAGCCATAGGGGGTGTGCCTGCCTGATTTCGTTCCACGCGCGTTCTATTTCGATGCCGCGGAAGCACAGGTAGAGCAGGTAGGTGGCTATAACCCAGGCAATCAATAATAGAGTTTTCTTTTTTCTCAGGTTAAGCATTTTTCAAACGGAATTCTTGCACTAGTTGTTTTTGTAGTTTGCCCATTCACGGGTAAGCTACATTTTTATCACGACTTTATTTTCATAATAGGCCGATTCCAGAGCGGACTGTGCCTCATCTAATGACCTGACAGAGGTGATGAGTTTCCCCAACTGCTCATGATGCTTTGCTAAAAGTT
>MPLX02168557.1_pt1 | contig 41310 bp, 52 predicted proteins | sample 1617341 | NCBI WGS metagenome assembly MPLX02 (sample SAMN05944804, study PRJNA350692) | marine metagenome | biome: marine; feature: ODZ; material: water; isolation source: 120 m water sample filtered on 0.2 um supor filter | place: Pacific Ocean | collected 2012-04-08 | depth 120m m | reverse complement strand
TACGGATGTTGGATTGTTATAATTTTGTATTGCAAAAAATAACCAATTATCATCATTCAATTCATTAATTATCATATCACATTATCATGCAAATGTTAGGCTTGCACTATCAGATATTACTGTTAAAGCACCGCCAGAGTCAGAAACTCTGCAACGGAATTTAAATCCGTCAAGGTCTGCCTTAGCAGCAGCAGTGATAGTTAGAGTGTTAGTTCCACTGTCACTATAGACGCCTGCGTCTTCAATGTTTGTCCAACGTGCAGACTGAGTAGCGGTCTGGACCTGCCACTGGAATGCAAGTGTGCCAGCACCACCAGACGCTGCAACAACGAATGTGCCAGTGAATGGGTCTGCTGCGTCAGCAACATTTGAAGGTTGTGTATCAACAACGATTGCTGCAGGTGCCGAATCTGCTGCTACTGCGTCGTCTGCCTGGTCACCAGCATTTGCTGCTGTCTCAGAAATAGCAACTAAACATTCCTGACCTCTATAACGTAGAGTGCCATCCGATTGCTCGACAGTATAGTATGCCCACCAACCAGGAGATTTGAATCCTCTAGCACGGTTTACTTCTGTAGTTGCTTCGGCATTATCAATAAAAATTAATTGTCTACCTGCAGTATCCATTGCTTCCAAAGTGGTATACCACGATGGACGGTCACCTGCAGAGTCTGTCTTTCCCCATAGAGGCATGGTACAATTCTCCTAACGGTTGTTATATCTAAAGTATATTTATAAAAAAAAGGGGCTTATGCCCCTTTGATTATGCTTCTTCGCGAGCAGCAATCGCTTTCGTCACAACTTCTAGAAGTTGATCGTCCATGTCAGTCTTGGTTAACTTAACTGCCTTAGCAAGAATAGCAAGACAGATCTCAACAAGTTTCTCGCCCAGTTCTTCATTTTCTGGAATTTTAGCAACAGCATCAGAAATAATTTTGGATGCTAGTGGAAGTAGAAAGGATAGCATGATTTTTTATCATATAGATTATAATCTATTTATTCCATCAATACTTTTTCGCTTTCTTACTGCTACCACAAGAAGATTCTTCTTTTACTTTCTTTTCATTTTTTTTCTTAACATTACCTGGGTCTCGGTCATCAATCTCAGGCATGATTTCAATCTTTGCTTTTGCTTCTGCAGCGAGTTGCCACATTTCTTTCATTGACTTCTTGCCTTTTCTACCGCGAAGCATCGCGAAGTCATGAGCGGCAATCTTGCCATTCTTGTTAGCATCAATCTTATGCTGACCACCCTTGAGTCCCTCTACGTTGAGAGTCTTTGATTGTGCTTCTTCTAACTGATCTAATGCTTTACTTGACCAGTATACTTCTGCTTCTTCCTTACGATTTTGCTTAGAGGAATTGCAGTCAGCGTCACCGTGGACAGGGCAGCAAGTGCCAGCACCACTATGATTACATCCCTCTTTCTCTTCTAGTTGACCGTATGAGGTTGCACCCGTCATACCTAGTACTGCTCTCTCCATAATAAATTTGGAGAAATCATCATTAACCGTATCGTAAGGTTTCATTTATTCGACTTCCGTTTACTTTTATTTATAAATGTCTTAACTGTATCTTTTGCTGTGGTTGGATTTTCATCCTCATATCCTTTGTGCTCGGTAACATCTTTTACCCAAGCACGAAACATATCACCTTCTTCGGTGACAGCAATAACATAATTAATACCACGTCGATGAATCTTGCCCAGCTGACCGTCAACATTTTTTACCCAATCACCTTCAGAGAATACTTCACCGAGACGATAAGATTTTTGTTGAGATTGATCAAAGACTTCTTTGAATGATTTCATTCTAAACCCATACCATTTCTTACTTCTTGTAGTAATTGCATTTTTTCATTAACTGTTAATTTATCAGAGATACCCTTCTTAAAGGTCTCTGTATCAAGTTTCTCTGCTGCATCTCTCATCTTACTTGCGGACATACCAGGGGCACCATCTGCGTCTGGATCTCTTTCTCCAGCAGACACACATTCCGCTGACCTATATGTAAATTCCACACCATTATATTTATCTAATATTTCTTTATAACTAGGAATTCTATCCGACCCAGCAACCAGTGTCAAATCAGTATAAGTCCCCTGATATTCCTGCAATAGTTTGATGATAGTATTTATATCTTTATTGTAAATAATATGTGCTGCATGAGTAGGAAACATCTTCTTCATATACTCCACCTTCTTATCAGATGGAAGAGGGTCTTTTGGTTTCTTGTTAGTATGAGTAGGATAGATGAAGTAGTCATCTCCTTTAGCAATCTTAGCAACTGCCTCAATGAGTTTTTGATGTCCAATTGTTGGAGGATTAAATCTACCCCACGCTACTACTACTCTCATTTATCTCCTGCCACCCAGTCTTTGGATACGTTAAAGTTTGCAACACTGAATGACAATCTGTCTACTAACTTGATTGCATTCCTTTCCTCACTGATAGCAACAAATCCTTCTGGTGCTGTTATCTCATAACCGTTTTCTGTTTGTAGATAAGTGCCAATCTTCTCACCCCTCTCCAGTTTACGGACAAAGAATGTTTTAGCATTCTGCAACGTTGTATATAGTCCAACTGCCTTAATCATCTGCGCTTCATTTGCTTCGATAAAATCCAGACCCGCATATAGTTTTGCAAGTTTAGTTGCCTTTGCCTTAGGTGTCTTTACCTTGGCAACTGCTTTCTGCACTTCACCCTCAAAGTATTCCTTAAAGTTATTGACAAACTGCTTGGCATTGGTAACCTTGCGTCCCTGTCTAACATAGGTATTGAAATATATTTTTAATCTGGGACCAACAGTTAACTGGTCGTTTGCCTCAATCTGTGCAGCAACCTCATCAAGGAATCCACCAGTTACTCTAACTAAAGCTGCACTGGCAGTCTTCATCCTCATTAGTTTCACTTTCTCTGCATCTGTCAGTAGGACATCCTTACCTAACTCATCAATCTCAGCAGACAACACAAGGATATCGCGACTGCTTCTCAATTTCTTGACATCATATCCAAAGGTAGCAGATAAAGTTTCAATAGATGAACCTCTATAAGTGGTGTGAAATACTACACCAATCTTAGCATTCTTCGCTTTCTCATATAAGTCACTGTCCTCAGGAATGCAGTATGTAATTGTATTGGGTTTGAAAGTGATGCATCTTTTACCATCAATCGTTTCAAACTTCTTATCATCTGTAAATAACAAGTCACCCTGTGCTACACCATTGATACCAAGTTTAGGAAAATACTTCAGAGCATCTTTCAACTTGGCAACTAGTCCAGGAGCGTGACCATGATTCATATCAACGTCTTCTGGAGCAAAGTTAATCTTCGCATCTTTGTTGAAGACAGATTTTGTGCCAACAAAAAACTCACCTGTGCCAGGATACTTACCACAGAAAATAGCAGGAGCACCATCCCACTTGGTGGTTACCTTAAAATTCTTAGTAGGTTTACCAGAAAAAGAAGTGGCAAGCAAATCTAAAAACTTAAATGCATCCACTGCACCCTGCTTGCCATCAAACAAGATACTATCTTCTAAGTGTTCTAGGTGTGTATTCTTAGACATCAGTATATCTTTCCGAAAGGTCCGTATCCTTTGCCTTCCTTCTTAGAAAGGAATAACATGTCTGCTAAAAAATTATTTAAATCATCAGGACTCAAATGCATGATTTTATCCAACCATGTAATTTGCTGACACTTTGAATTCCCCACCCACGGTTGGACCTGTAACGTATACTCTAGTCTATCAGCCGCCTGCTCTGGAGTCAATCTGGTCGTTTTGTAAAGTGTCACACCCTTGCTATCAAGGAATTTTAATTTCTTCACATAGTCGTCTTTCTTAGAATCAAACTCTTCTGGAGAGAAAGGATAAGAAGTTTTATTTGTATCAAAATTCAATTTATAACTACTCATCAAATCAACAACTAAACTGACTGTTGCTTTACCTAATCTTGCCCCAGTGCGTGGTCTTTCGGTGCCTTCATATTTAAGTCCAGACCCACTTTTATCAGAGCTACTATTCGCCTTCACCTGAAAACTTACCTTATCATTAGCGCACCAGATAACTGTGTCCTGTGTAATAGGACCATCTTTTGCCTCATCAAAATATGAGTGTGCTCCAGAGAATGCATATTGTTTTTTAAATTCTGTGTCACTTCTATCAGAAATAAATTTCTCTGTTGTGTTAACTGCCACATAAATCATTTCCTGTCCTTTAGTAATCTTCTTTAAAGACACTCCTATGATTTCATGACTGTTGTATGCATTCCTCAGAATACTATTCAACTGCTCAAGATTTACCATGGCACTTGCACTACTCTTAGGTCCATCATATTTACATGATGCTTCAATCTGTCTCTTCCACTTATCTTTGTTTTTAATCAACCAAATATCAGCTGGATTCCAATTATCTTTTTTTGATATGCCATAATTTTTATTAATAAAATCGCTTATGTATTCCATAAAAGAATCACTGGAATCCGACCCTGGTATGGTATACGTTGTATTGTTAGCGTGATACTTCCCTCTATTAAATTCTGTAAATGATGGACTAGAAATCACTCGCAGGAATGCTCGATTAGATTGATAGAAAGTATCTAACCATGAGTCATCTGGTCCGTCTGGCATCTTCCCAATCAGAGTCCAAATATCTACCAACTCTTTCCAAGTCTCTTTATCTTCTTTAATATCGTCAGCACTATTAAAATTTTTATTTCTTTGTATTGCTTGACGCATTACCCATAAAACTCCCAACTCAGACATTGCTGTCATAGCAGCTGCGCTGACTTTCACTCCAGCAGCATTTACATTGAGTTTTGATGTCTGCACAAATTTAACTACTTGTGGAAGTTTACCTCCTTGGAAGTTATAGTTTTGTGCAAACTTAATTTCTACTTCCTGTCCATTTTTATAGTTGCCAATGTTGGGTTTATTTTTATATGCGTTAATAATTTTATTTACTGTGGCAGCCCCAGTTTTAATAACTATATTACTTAATCCACTTCTTCTAGCATTAAAATTTGGCATGGCAATAAATTCACCATTCATAAAACTATCATCGATTTTAAATTTCGTTAAATCAAGTTGCTCAACCCCAGCAGCTTTCATCACAGCAGATGCAGTTTCTTTATTCTTTTTCGTCTTAAAAGATTGGACGAATCTTAGTGGTGATAAACTTACCCAAGCCATATAAAAAACCTCCCGCAAAGTATTTAGGGAAGGTCTTTAAGATAGTCTTTTTCTGATTGATATGGATGTTTTTCTCCAGACCATATCTGGTATCCTTCTATTACTTCTGGCAATAACCACTGGTCAACACGATAGCAATATTGCCAATTAACTGGTTGAATACAATTCATTACCACCACTTGGAAAAAAGCTACCGTGTGAATCCAGAGTGTTTGCATCATTTTTTAGGGGTAAGTTTGTAGGCACCGAACAGTGTTCCAGCGATAAGAGCTATCATTAGAATTTCCATTAGTAAAGTTCCTCTTCTTTTTCTGAGTAGATTACTACATCACTGGTGGGATATGAAACACACATTAGAAGAAATCCTGCTTCCAATTGGTCATCATCTATAAACGATTGCTCTTCTTGGTCTACTGTACCACTTTCAATTTTACCAGCACAGGTACTACAAGCACCAGCACGACATGAATATGGCATATCTAAACCTGCCTCATCAGCAGCGTCTAGAATATATTGGTCTGGAGCACAATCAAAAGTAGATTCTGTACCGTCTGGTGCTTTAATAGTTACTTGCATCAGTATATTTTGTAGGTGCTAACTATATATTATCTATCATCAGAGGCACGATTTTCAGAGAAGTAAGGGTCAAAAGTTCCTTTAGGATATCTCTTCTCTAGTTTCTCTACGTTCCTTACGATAACGTCATCAAAAGATATGTCCAAAGCCATACAAGCTTGTGCCACATACCACATAACGTCACCCAACTCAATAATAAGATGCTCTCTATTGTCGTCATTCCAAGGTTTACCTTGAAACACCATCTTCTTAATGATCTCAAGGAACTCACCAGACTCAGCAGCAAGCCCAACGCCAGCAGTGGTAAGACGTTCAATATTGGCACCCTGGCGGTCAAGGTCACCCAGACGGTCAGCAAGACTGACAAAATCTTTAGAACTATCGGATGTGACAGCATCTACAAACTCTTCATACTTAGAGAAATCAATATTACGTTTCATAGTCTTGGTCATACAATAAATTCAGTAAACTTAGTAAATTTGTTTTTGGTTTGAGGTTGCTCCTCATATTCGTATTCCTCATCAGCGATCGTGATTGAAGAATCTGGGACATCGACATTATACAACTTCATTTTTGACCTGTCAACACCAACGAGAAATTTCTTATGATAATTTAAATCGTTGTATCTGTTTTTCAATTGCTTTACAAGAATGTGACCATCCTTTTCCAAATCCTCTGTAGAGATGAGAGCAAACATAAGGTCAGCAGTAGCTGGCAAGCCAAAGGACTCACTGGTATCAGTGAGATCGACATCAGAATTACCATACCCAGACCTAGTAGTCTGGGTAGCAGAAACGATTGGAAGATTGAATTCCACTGCCAACCCTCGTAGTTCTTCAGCGATTGCTTTGACATATGTATAGGAGTTTACAATAGCTCCTTTGTATCTTGCAGAGGCACAGATATTTAGATAGTCAATAAAAATGATATCTGGTTTAAAAGTCTTCTTCAATGACAACTCATTAAGAAGAGACTTAAAGTGTCCAACGTGTGCAGATGCAGTAGGGTATTCTTTGATTATAAACCTACCCATCGTCTTGCGTCCGATGTCTTTGATACGAGATGTGAAAATAGTTTCGGGAAGTGATGCAATATCTCTGATATTTACATTAAGAAGATTGGCGTCAACACGCTCAGCAATCTTTTCCTCAGACATCTCACATGTAATGTAGAGGACATTCTTTCCTTGCTGTAATGCCTGAGCAGCACAGTGACACATGAATAGAGACTTACCTACACCTGTGCCTGCCAATGCTACATTGAGAGTCTTATTAGGAAGACCACCTTTTGTAATTAGATTGAATTTCTCCAAGTCAAAAGGCATCTTATCTTCTTCCAGATGGTAGAAATCATAACGCTCTTCGACGTTTTCGATGTAGTCGTGACCGACGTGCTCGTCGAAAGATACCGCCAAGGCTTCTTGGAGTATGCTGGGTATCGCATCCTTTGAAACTTTCTTCTCTCCTCCATCAGCAATCTTGATCGATTCAAGTAAGGCGAGATAGATTGCTCTGTCTTTACACCACTTCTCCGTCGTGTCAAGTAACCAGTTGTATTCAACGGAGTCATCATGAAGCGACTGAATCGTCTTAACAGCGTTTTGATAGGTCTCATCATTAAGGTCTTTTCTATTTTGTAAGTTGATAATCAACACTTCTGAAGTGGGCATCAAGTCATAGTTACTTGCAAAATCCCACACCTCTTCGTAGATTACTTTTTCATGTTGCTCATCAAAGTAATCTGGTTTTACGAAGGGGACAACCTTTCTATAAAATTGCTCATTACACAGAAGGTTGCGTAGAATAGTTGTTTCAATTCTCTCACTCATCGCCGCTACCATACATAAATTCTTTCTTTGCTGCTTCGTCTAATGCTTGCATTATTTCGGGGGTGAAATATTTTTCGGGATTAGAAAGTACAACAGAAGGATAAACGGAAGATTCCCCAAAAACAATCCTATTACCCCTGCGCTGGAAGACTCCGTATTTCTGACCCAATTCCAATAGTCCATAATACTTGTCAAGTCCGCGTGAGTCATAGAATAATCGTGTTTCAATTTGTGAGTTTTCTTTAGTGAATCTCGATTTCTGTGTCTTCACCTTAATAATATTTCCTACAACATCAGTGCCATCTTTTTCTTTCTTCTTAGAAAGGAAAAGAATACTAGATGCAGAATATTTCAATCCAGTACCTCCACCCATTTCTTTTGTAGGGACATAAGCACCAACAACTTCATAAGTGTGGTTGGTAACGATAAGTGGAATACCTGCCTGTCCAAGTTTGAGTGACAGGATACGGAAGATGGATTTGATAACCTGAGCACGGGTCATGTCACGGGTCTCTTTGCCATCAGTAGCATCCTGCACTTCCTTGGAGGTAGACAGCATCCCAAGAGAGTCTAGCACAAAGAGCAGAGGAGGTCTATCCTCTTTCTTCAATTTCATATATTCGTCAACAACCTTAATGCTCTGGGTGCGAAACTCCTGCACAGTAGTGACAGGGACCAATCCCACACGCTTCACATCAATGTCGCGAGTCTCCATCATGTCCTTAGAAATAGCAGATTCCGTCTCAAAGTAAATCACCTGAGCATCTGGATTCGACTGAAGGAAACTCCTGACTACCGAGAGGGCAAAGAAGGTTTTACCTGTGCTGGACTCTCCTGCAAGCGCAGTGATTTTGTTTGCTGGGAGACCACCAAAAATGCTCCCAGACACAAGAGCATTGAGGATGTAAGAGCCAGTGTCCACAAACGAATCACAATCCCCCGTGGAGACGCCTTCATCAACCACTGTTGCATATTCATTATTCAACTCCTTAATAACATTGTTTAGAAAACTCATAATACCTCAAAAGAAACTCATTAGATTGCCACGCTTTTCGGACTGCCATCCAATAGATTCTAGCACATTTCTTAGTGGGTCAAGAAATGACTTCTCAAACTGTAATTGATAATCTACATACTTCTCAAGATTCAATTCCGTGGGCAGTTGCTGGAAAAAAGAAATTACATTTTCACCAATAGGGTTTGGTGTCTTGAGATAGATAAACTTAATCTTCTCTCCCTCTTGAATAACAGGATATTTATTTTCTACATTATTTTTCCTGACATAGTGATTATAAAGCAACGCACCCCTAACATGAATTGGAGTGCCCTTAGCATAGATGTCTGTGCCATTACGATACTTGTCCAGACCATTAACACCGCGAGGGAAAGCAATGTTTAAATAATTTTGCTCACGAGTATCTCCTTTGATTTCATCAATGAAACTAATGACATCATCATTCTTTTGGGTAATGATAATCTTGAATGCTGTGTATAGTTTATCACGGAAGTATGCAGGTGTCGAGGACCTAGCAGTTTCCAATCCCATGATTTTCATCTTAGGCTCAGCATATCGGACTCCTTCGCTATCCCACACGTTGAGAATGTATCGCTTCTTAGCAGTCCAGATGCCACGCTCAGCGATATTCTCACGCTTCATCTTCATCTTCTGATCGTACGCCGCCAAGTAATCAGACAATTCCTGATATGAACATTCAATAAAAGGTTCCAGTTTCTCTTGGCATATCTTGTCAAGTATACCCACAATTGCTGTTTTGTCGCCAGACTTAGCACTAAAAAATTTATTAACAAGAGGTCCGAGATTAAGATAGATTGAGTCAGTGTCTGATGCAATGACGTAATCCTCCTTGTCTGTAGAGAGTAGTTTATTTAGATATTCATTTACCTTCTTTTCAATCCAACGAATAGACAGTTGTCCAGAAAGTGTGATGGCTTCTGCAATCTCCAACTTATAATAACGGAAGTGCTCATTGCCAATCGCGCCATAAGCACTGTTAAGTTGAATCTTACGTGCCATCTGAATGTTGTTACATCTAGAAATCTCTTTCCTCAATTCCATAGTAGGAGTTTTTTCGTATTGCTGCTTTGCAGCAAGCATCTTCTTCTTATAAATCGTGCGGTCCTGATAGATTTTATCCATCAGTTTAGGCAAGAATCCCTGCTCCTTGGTTGTGTAATGAGTGCCGTTGGCACACATTGTTTCTCCTACAAGGTCAGAAGTGTCATGATCTTTGTCTAACAGCATATCTACATTGACACTACTACGACGTGATAGGAGCGTCTCTGGAGACAAGTTGTATTGCATGATAAGGTGAGGGTATAGAGAGTTAAGGTCAAACGATACCACCCAGTCATACATGCCAGGGACAGGCTCTTTCACATATGCACCAGCATACTGGGTGTCCTTAAAAGATTTCTGCTTAGGGGGAATAGCAATCTTCTGTTTATCAAGATAGATGAAGATAATATTATCCCACATACGGACCTGAGAGTATACATCTTCATAGTTTACCTTGGCATCATATGCCATGGTGAATGCCAACTCCAGAAGTTTCATCTTGTCGTCAAGACGGTCTACCAGACGCACGTCATGGATGTTATATTCAACAAACTTGTGCCAGTCATTTGTATAGAATTCTCTGAAAGTATCAAACTCAGAGTGGTCAAGTTTCTTCTGCTCCAACTCCACAAATGCGATGTGGTCTAAGCGATATGATTCCTGGTTAGTATAAGTAAACTTCTTATATAACTCAAGATAATCAAGACAAGAAACACCAGTGATGTCATATGCAATCTGCTTACGACCCTTGATATAAATTTCACGGTCAGAGACCATCTTCCATGGAGACAACATCCTGGTGTATTTGTCGCCAATCATACGAGTCATACGGCGACAGATATATGGAATATCGAATAGTTGGACATTCCATCCAGTGATTACATCGGGGATATTTTGTTGCCACCATCCCAGAAACGAGTGGAGAAGTTTTATCTCATCGTCACAATGAATGTAATCAACCTGCTTATCTTTATTAGGGAAAGCTTTGCTACCCCACACAGTGATACGATTGGTAAAAGAATCATGCAAAGATATAAGAAGAATCTCTTGGTCAGCAGATTCGATGTTAGGAAAACCATTCTCTGCTCCCGTCTCGATATCAACCGTGAAGACACGAATGAGAGAGCTATCAAATTTGACTTCATCTCCTGGATACTTGTCGTTAATGTATTGGTATAAGTATCTAGTATTACCATGAATCTCAAATTCTTCAACGTCAGCATACTGTTGCAAAAACTGACGACAGTCAGAAATTCTTCCTGGCATTACACGACGCAAAGGACGACCGTCGAGACTTTTGTAATCTGTTACATCTTTTTTTGAAGAAACAAAAAGGGAGGGTTTGAAGTCCTCCCTGTATTGCACATCCGTGCCATTCTCATGGGCACGGACAAGAATCTTGTTACCAACTTGCTCAACGTTCTTGTAAAACTTCATCAACCTCTTCGTCAACCTCTTCGTCAATCACGGATGGGACCACATCGATGTATGCTTTTACAACGTCTGCATTTGGACTAATGATAGTCAGGATGTTGTCAGACGAGAAGAGCACCTCTTCCTGGTCAGTATAGCACGGCCATGGGCGAAGGTCAACCTCGCTCATGACTTCGTATGGTTGGATTAGTTTGCAGTTTGGCATACCGTAGTCAGCAACAATCTCTTCGACTTGTGCGACTACATAAGAATCATTCCTCAGTAGCAGCAGTTTCAGATTCTGCATCACCTTCTTCCTCCTCTTCTTCATAAGTCAATTCTTGAGTTTCAGATTCTACATCACCTTCTTCCTCCTCTTCTTCATAAGTCAATTCTTGTGCAAACCTTTCCATGTAAACATCAAGGATACCTTGCTCTACATCGCTAACAGAAACTACAGCATCGTATGGGACATTGAATTCAATGTCAGGTGTGAAAGGATTCCACTTGCTGAAATTTACAGAATACTCTTCTGTATCTTCTGATTTTGGATTAAGTGTAAGAATATAAGGACACTTAATATTTAAGCAAATACCTTTGCCAGTTTTCTTGTCAGTCATTTCAGAAGTGCCAGCAATGACACGCTCTCCAGATTTGAATACTAAAATTTTTGGGACCATAATAACCTCTTACTTACGTTTTATTATACCACAGATAAAAAAAATGGGCAAGGGTTGACTGTGACCAACCTGCCCATGCGGCGACGATACGATTTATTTATTCAGTTAAAAATTGTTGGTCTGAAGTTACCGCTTCGCCAATATTGTATGTAACTTTTTTCTGATGGTCTGGAATAATTTTCTCTAGAGAAACAGATAACAGTCCATCAATATATTTAACATCGGTTACTTTTACATCATCTGCTAGTTGCCATGAATTGTTGAAAAAGCGTTTTGATAATCCTTTGTGGACATAGCTGATGTCAGAATTTGTTTTCTGATGTCTGCTGGCAACTCGGAGAATGTTAGATTCTGTAGTGACTTCAATCTCCTCTGCTTTAAATCCTGCAAGAGCAATTTCAATTTCGTAGTTACTGTTATCATGCTTGATGATATTATAGGGCGGGTAGTTTGTATTATGTCCAGTCATCGAATCTAATCGTTGAAATACTGTATCCAAACCAACTCCAAAGGGAGCATAAATGTCCCAGGCGTATTTTTGCATTTTCTTTCTCCTTGAAAAAAGCGAGTTATAGAAAGGACCCCGAAGGCATCCATGCAAATATTTATTAGAGAACATAAAAAATGGGAGTGTAATTTCCCCCACAAAATTATTCGGTTGCTTCTACTTTCTTGCGACCAATATTATATTTACTTTCAAGAGTCCACTCTTCCTTCTCTTTAAAGGCAAGGACTTTAATTTGGTTTATGGGTGCAACGTCTGAAATTAATTCAGGTTTAGATACTGCAATTAATCCCCAATCAGAAAGTAGTTGGACAATTCTGTTTCTACGTTGAGTATCATTCAACGATAAGTTAGTCTTCTTTCCATCCAAAGCAAACAACTCTTTGAAATGAACAATATAATATTTTCCTTGCTTATGCAGAATATGGCAGGATTGATAGATAATCCTTTCTTTCCTAGATGCCACTCCGATACGAGTAAGAGTCTCACGAACCTTCAAAAAATCATCAGGTTCATTAAGAGTCACTTCAATCATATCAGATTGATTCCACTTAACTTCAATGTCAGTTGTCATCGTCTACCACCTTTATTTACTAAGCGTTTAATCTCTTCAAGTTGCTCATTAGTTAAAATCATTAACGCTTGCAAAGCTTTATCGGTGCTATACCCATAATATTCTTTGACTGCATCAAGACAATCAATTGAAGACTTTTTTTCCCAAGGCGAGAATCTCTTTCTTGGAGTGATACTATTTATAAAAAAGTCATACTGCATCTTCTTGTCTAGATGAGAATTCATATTCATTTCATTCGCATACAGTACTGTATCTAAAAATCCAGACAGACACTTATTTACAATGAAAGGTGGATATGACTTAACATCCTCCTCTGTATCATACAGATGCTTCTTCGACTGATTAATTGTGTAGAGAATCTGGGAGAGAGTTGGTGCAGTCATAATTAAATAATACTAATTCTTTTCTTTCATTCTGGTCTTTCATGTAGTCGCCTACAGACCTCATGGTGTAGGTGAGGTTGAATTCTCCTGCTCTCCACCCTTCAAACCTCTCACGAATAAGTTGAGACGAGTTATAAGATATAAGTTGATTACCAGCAAACCTATCACAGTCGCTAGCAAAGGTGTCATGACAGAAGGACTTGTGCATATCGCCCCGCCTTCCATAGAGGTTATCTCTAATATCATATGGGGGGTCGAGGTATGTGAATACGTCTCGGTTATCTGTGAGGAGCTCTTCATAAGATAGATTAGTAATTTTCCAATTTTCAATCAGTCCCGAATATCCAGTGAGTTTATCAATTCCACGCATTGAGAAATTGCTTTCTGACGCTTGTTTGCTGAAGGATGAGGATTCAGTGAGACCAGAAAAAGAGCACTTGTTAACAATGTAGAAACTACAAGCGCGACGTAAATTGGATATGGAATCTTCATTAATAATCTCCTTTGATTCTAGAAAAAGATTTTTAGCAGTGTCTGGAGTTGGGTTATCAATCTTACATTGTCTCAGTTGCTCAGCAAGTGCCTGACCATTATATTGCAACTCTTTCCAAAAGTTGTAAAGAGGTCCATACAAATCATTCACCCAGATATCTAGGTGAGGATGTTGCTTTGTCACATATAGTGCAACACTACCACCACCAAGGAATGGCTCACGATACTCTTTATATTGTTTCATGTCTGGCATATACTGTGCCAATTTTACACAGGCGCGAGACTTGCCACCTGGGTAGCGTAAGGGTGTTTTAAAAGATTTCATTTGAATTTACACTCCACCATCAATTCAGTAAGACATGCCAAGAGATTGATTTCCTGGTCAGCAACAAAAGCAACCTGATACTGATACTTAGCAAGCACCAAGACAGCAGGAGGAATCGTAGACCCTTCAATAAAGTCAATCAGATTATCATACACTTTACGCATAATAATATTAGGGTCACTATCCATATTGTTTACTACCCACTTACGCACCGTAGTAAACTCTTTATTCTTCATCGCACGAATCAATTCATCTAGATTGACATCTGCAATATCACACAGCACAGCAGAATCCAGAGACCCACCTGCAGAGTGACGCTGTGCCTCATTCAAGAGACGACGCCAGTCAGGGTAGTAACGCTGAATAAGTTTGACTACGACTTTATCCTCATAGGTCACCCCAGAGGCGTCTAGGATGCCCTTCAAGCGGTCGAAGAATAGCACTTGGAGTTTCTGCTGCTCTGCCTGTTTAATACGGAAATCAACCACCGTGCAGCGTGAGTGCAACGGCTCAATAATTTTATTGATGAAGTTACAAGTAAAGATGAATCGACAATTACTATGATACTCTTCCACAAAAGTGCGAAGAGATAATTGCACGTCATGTGTAGTGTTATCTGCCTCATCAATAATAACCACCTTATGAGCACCACCACCAACCAAAGATTTAGTAGTAGCAAAGTTACGGACTTTAGTGCGAATGGTATCCAGGAAGCGACCTTCATCACTACCATTGATAACAATATAACTAAGACCTAACTCTTCACATAGTGATTTAGCAACCGTAGTCTTTCCAACTCCAGGAGGACCAGAGAGCATGAGATTTGCAATCTCTCCCTGCTCAACAAATCCAGTAAATACTTTCTTCAAAGAAGAAGGGAGAATACAGTCCTCAATTGTATGAGGACGATACTTCTCTACCCACAAAAAATCATTCATTATAAAAAGGTCGAGTAAAAATTTCGGATACAATATCTGTTGCACCCAGTGCTTCATACATGTATGTGGCACCAGCTCGTGGATTTGTATGGTCTCCACAAGTAAATACATCACATACTGCCATACCATTCTCTGGCCAGGTATGGATGCTGATATGAGATTCAGCAAGAAGTGCCACAGCAGTTACCCCATAAGGGTCAAACTTGTGGGAAGATACATCTAGTAAAGTACTCAGAGATATTGTAGCAGCATTGGTAAGCACGTTACGAATATGTGCCTCATCATCACAAAGTGAAAAGGGACAACCTCTCAGAGTAAACAAGATGTGCTTCAAGGTTCTAGTGCAACATAATAACTCAAATCGATATCAGTATGTTTCCACTCAGTAATGAGATGTTTAGAAGCACCAACAGTATAGTCACCTTGCATGAGACGAAGATTCTCAACCTTTAGGTGGAGGTTATGATTACCTTCAAAGTCACCCTTTACTGTCACATCATAGACGTGAGAAGTATCATTCTCAAGGTCACAGACAGAAAGAAGAATCTCATTGTCTGTGCTGATTACAAAGTCAGGAAGTTTATAAACATTAGATGCTTTGTTGAGTGACGACAAGTCACTAGCAAACAAAGAGAAGGTAACATCAGACCCAGGATAATTTACCTTCTTATCAGGTGCAGTCTTGAGAGTAATTTCAGGGTCACTGAAATAGTATTTCACACGAGAGCGACCAGACTTGATAATCAAGTAATCATCATTGTCAAACACTAGACTAGGATTCTCAAACAGAGAAAGACCTGCTAGGAATTGATTCAAGTCATAGATAGCAAACGTTTGTGGAAACACTTCTTCCACCTTAGCAGTAGCGAGAATGTTTTCCTCATTACTAATAGTGCGAAGGACGTTACCCTCTTTGATTACAATCGATGTATTGATTGTAGAGAAATTCTTAAGGATTTCAATTGTGGTCTTTGAAAGGGCAATGTTACTCATTGGTTGTAGTCTTCACGTTGTGCATTTTTATCATTGAAGTGCAGTAGCAGGACTGCATAGTGGAGAATCTTGATAAGGTCTCGGCGGGCAGTGCCCTTCTTATCATACCGAGAAGCGTACTTCAAGATGTTACTTCTACAGAATGCTTCCCCATCACCACATGCTTCAATAAGGTCGAGGGTTTGGATTTTGTCAGTGCCAGTAGAATAGTGCTGGTTGTAAGTTGAAGTAATGTATTCCTTCAACTCATTGAGGATTTCTTCCTCATTGTACTTCCATTGGTGTGGATTCATAATTAATAACGTGGTCAATACTGTCAATATAACATGTCCCTGGAGCATAGTCAATAGCCTCCTGGTCCAGATATTGGTGTCCAATATAGCAGGGCACTGGTTTGTTGCCAAATATTTGATTAATTTTACACTTAATCAAAAAAATACCCCCATCTTTTTTACGGACGAGGGTGTGGCGAGGAAGGTCATCATACATCAGTTTCAGTAACAGATGCATCTATCTTAGCATACAATTCAAGGAATGACGACTTTGTTTCATCATCGAAACGATTGACACAAACTTCAATTGCTTTGCTGCGCTTCTTGAAGATAGAGAATGCACGGATAATATGCACCAGGCGACGGGTGGAGATGATTTCATCCACGCCACCATCGTAGAAGGTCTTACGAATAATCTCACCCCAAGCAACCAAGCGGTCAACAAAGTCAGCATCATAGCAGTCAAGTTGCTCAGCAACCTTACGCAGGATGTCAGACTCTACCTTTGCAGTAGGATATGACTGCTCAAAGGTGATTGGGAATCGCTCAAGGAATGCTTCATTAAGAATATTGGTGCCAATAAAACGACCGTCATCGCTGCCTTTACCTTTAGTATTTGCAGTTGCAACAACATTGAATCCTACCGCAGGTCTGACAAACCTACCGATTTTTTTGAGGAACAACCCTTTACCTTCAAGTATGGGTTGGAGGCATAGGATTTTGTTACTAGCCAAGTCAATCTCATCGAGTAGCAAGATTGCTCCTCGTTCAAGTGCTTCAATGACAGGTCCGTTATGCCAAACAGTTGCCCCATCCACAAGGCGAAACCCACCAATAAGATCGTCTTCATCAGTTTCAATAGTAATGTTTACACGAATAAGTTCTCTACCCAATTGAGCACATGCTTGCTCTACACCAAAGGTCTTACCATTACCTGATAGACCAGTAATGAAGACAGGGTAGAATAGACGGGACTGAATAATTTTTTTAACATCACTGAAACTGCCAAAGCTGACGAAGGTATCATCTTTCTCGGGGATAAGGTTTTCTTTCACAGGAGATTGAATAGACTGCTCAAGTTGCTCAACAATAGTGAGATTCCACTGACCGCGACCAGTTTTGTATTGGTCAATTTTTTTAGTTACAGTTTGATAGGTAACATCTTGTCCAACACACCAGTCATGAATATTAGATGCATTGATGATGTTGCCATAGAGGTCAGCGAGAGATGCGCTGATAAATTCAGCAGAGAGTGCCATTGAGTGCCTTTCGTTGATGTAGTTATTATAGAGCAAGTTGGAGATTATTTATGTCCAGTGAGGACAGTGCCTCAACTGACCATGGTTGCAAAAGAAGAGAGCATCTTCTTATTGACTCCCTTCTTGACGAGGGACTTCTTGAATGCATTCTTGATTTGAGTTTTAGTAGCATCATCTGGGACATCGATGCCAGTGTCGTCATCATGTAGGTCATTAGCAGACATGAAATACATCATTTGATAACCATTAAATTCTGGCACTGCAGCAGTCTTCTCTTTCTTCCACTGCCTCTGGACTTTCTCGTAAGAAGTATCGCACTTACCACATGCCATAGCAGTGTTGAGAGCACGACCGTTGAGAAGACGAATACCAATCAAGTTGATATCAGGAAACCTATTGCGGACAGCATCAAGAAAGGTGCTGGTGGTCAGGTCGCCGCTGCTGTAATAACCACCATCAAAGGCAGGGTAGACGCGACCAGTCTTACGGTCACGCAGGACACAATCATGCTCAATGGGACGACGACCCATCTTATCTTCACCACCATAGTGCAACTTACGATTGTAAGAGATTGACTGTGCCTCACCATCAGAGAGAATCACAACGTTAGTTTTCTGGACTTTGTTGCGCTTAAGGAAGTCAGGGATGATAGCAGTCAGAGAGATTGCTGCCTCATTAAGAGGAGTGCCAGAGAGACCATATCCAACAGGATTCCTGTAACCACAATACATGACGTTACCACCAACAATACGCCAGAAGTTTTTCAATTGCTTCCCAAGATTCTTGCCACTCTTTCCATCAAAGGAAACCATATTTAGCATACGGAAGTTTGATTGAATTTCGATATATCCATCAACTTGGTCATGGTGAGGAGGAGAAGTTTCGTAAAGCTTATCGCGATAGTTGAAGATACGGTCAACCCAATAGTTGTTAGTGAATGCATAGACATCAAAAGGAATTTGACACTTCTTACAAAACCATGCGATATTGAAAAGTTGCTTGACAGTATTCCGAAGAATTCCACCCATAGACCCAGACCAATCAAGCACGAAAATCAGTCCATGATTCTTACCATCGGGGACAACGCTAATCTTTTTGAAAAGGTCTTCATTCCATTTGAAAGTATGAAGTTTAGATGTGTCGAGCACACCAGTTTTTGCAGTGGTGGCGCGAGCATACTGGTCTGCAGACTTCTTCATCTCAAACTCTTTGACCAGATAGTTGACTTCTTTCTGTGCTTCTTTGCGAAACTTCATGTAATCATCATCAGCATAATCAAAACTACCAGCAGCTTGCTCAGCGTAACATTCCTCACAATCTTTCATGACAGTCTTGTTAGAGACAACAAAGGTCTCAATATCAAGAGGTGGCATCTCAACATAATGAGTTTCACCATATTCTTTAGAAGTCAAGTCTTTAGCAGACTCATTAAATGCAGCGTCAGTCTCGGACTTAAATTCACCACCAAGGTCTCCTGCTCCAGTAGTAGGAGTGCCCTCACTACCAGTCTCCTCAGCATCAGCACTCTCACGACGTGCTGCTTCCTCAATCATTTCTTCATGAGTCATGGAGTCACCATCCTGTGCCATGGGAGAAGGATTGCCCATCTCTTCAGCGTCAGGAATATAAGCAACCTTATCCATTTCCCCCTCTTTGGTGTATGCCAAGATGCGACGAGTTGCTTCCACAACATCCTCAAAGGTCTCAGCATCAGCAACCAAGTCAACCAACTCCATCTCTTCTGCAGAGAATGGCATGGGAGAATAGGCACCAATCTTGAAATGGAGATTGATACGGTCAATCAGAGTATAAGATTCAAGGTCACGTCCACCAATACCAAAAAAATCGTCGTCATGCAACTCTCTATATCCCGTATAGAAGTTACGAGACAGACCAGGAAACTTGCGCTTCATCAGTTTCTCGATACGAGCATCCTCAACCACATTGATGTAGCTCTGAGGGACACCATAGTCATGTCCAAACTTCTGTGGTGTGTAGAGAGCATGACCGACCTCATGACCCACCAGCATGTCATATACATCAGCACTCGCTGCTTTCCACATAGGCAAGGTCAACACACGGTCAACAACGTTAAACATGGCAGTCTCTACGTTACGGTGCTCCACTACCAAATTCTCGGTAGCGAGCAGGCGAGCTAGATTTCCTTTGACTTCCAGGTTGAGCATCAGTCTCTTGCGTTTATAGACCTATAATACAATGGGGGTCGCCGCTAAGCAACCCCCTATAAGTTATGTTGTTGTTTCTTCTGTGACGTATGAGAAATTCTTATGCTTCTCAAATCGCAGACATCGGTCAAATTTATCTGCCATATTGTCACGGTGTGAAATGACAAATACATTTGTCTTGTCATCAAACGTTTTTAGAATCCAACCAAGGTCACTGTTACCAGATTGGTCAAGAGACCCATCAAAAATTTCATCTAGTATAAGGAGGTTAGTATCCACAGAATTCTTGAGCTTAGCAATAGAACGCCAAGTAAGCAACAAAGCGATATCAATACGAGCTTTCTCTCCTTCGCTAAAACTTTCATAACTAAACTCATCTCTATAACGTGATTTAATTACTTCGGAAAAATTTTCATCAAGCATAAAACTTGAGGAGAATTCCATTTTATCTAGATACTCATTAATGAGTTTATTCATCGTCGGGAGGTATTTTTTGATGATGCGCGTTTTGATGCCCGAGTCTTTAAGAAGTTGCGTTGCTGTGGTGAAACAATCTTTTTCCTCTTTGGTTTTCGAGATGACTTCTTGTATCTCTTTGCTTTTGTTATCGAGGGATTTAAGAATTGAAAACTGCTCCCGTTGATTGACATCCGTATCCCTAAGTTTTCTGATGTCTCGGTCCAAGTCTTCAATTCGTCTATGAAGTGAGTTAATGTCATTCTTTAATTGTCTATTCTTTGAATTGATATTGTTGATTTCATCAATTAAAAGAATAAAGTAATCCTCTTGACTTTGGAGATCGGAAAGTTGCTGTCCCAAATCAAACATTGCTTTCTCCACCTCAGCAAGTTTATCCGAGAGAAGCGAGACCTTCTCATGTTTGAAATGCTCCTCAATTCCCTGACCGCATGTCGGACAAGAATCATTTTCTTCAAAGAATAATTTCTCTTTTGTGTATGAGTTTTTTTTAGTTGAGATTTTATTCTTGAGTGTTTCGATTTTAGATATCGTCTTTTTAATTTTCTGCGTGTCTGCCATGGCAGAGCTCTTAGTGTCGATTTCCTTGTCGTTATTGAGTATCTCAGTTTCATAACCTAAAGCCTCTGTTAAGAATTGCTCCTTACGAGATTCCTTTTCCTGGATGTCTTCTTTATTCTTCTTTTCAATGTCGAGCATAAACGTCTTCTGCATGTCAATTTTCTCTTTGACAAGGGACAGTTTATATTCGTGGTCTTTTAATTCATCATTAATGTTTCTGATTTTATCTTTCAGGTTGACATTCATTGATGAGAAAATTTGAATGTCTAGAATGTCTTCAATGATATCTCTTCGTGCTGCCAGCGGCAATCTCATAAAAGGCACAAAAGTAGATGACCCTAATACAACAATCTGAGTGAAAGATTTATAATTCATTTTGAGAATGGTTTGCTCAAAATTTTTCTGCTGGTCATTAACAGACGAGTCTTGATTTAATGCTACACCATTCTGCTTTACTTCAAATAACGAAGGTTTGATACCTCTCGTCACTTCATATTTATTCCTACCAATATTGAAGTTAAGATTAACAAAACACTCACCCTGATTAATGGAGTTAAGAAGTTGAGGTTTGTTAATTTTACGAAAGGGTTTTCCAAACAACGCGAAGGTGAGTGCGTCTAGGATTGTAGATTTACCAGCACCATTAGCTCCAACAATGATAGTGCTCTTCTCTTGCGCTAGATTAACTTCAGTAAACTGGTTGCCAGTGCTAAGAAAATTTTTCCACTTTAGGTTTTCAAAAATAATCATAAATCGTCGGGTGGCACTATCACGTCATCGGATGTTACCACAGTATAGTGGTAACCTTTATCTTCACACACTTTTGATGCAATGTCAATGTCCACCTCAACAACTACCATTTCTGCCAGGTCTTGGTGGTCATCGTGTTGCTCTAGTTGCATGAGGTATCTGTCGGCATCATCTTCCTCTTCAAAGAAAAAGATGACCTGCTCACCCTCTTCTGATATTAGAGAATAGACTCCATCAGGTTGGTCCTTGAGGGTGATGAGAAACATTATACTACCTCACAACTCTCAATATATAGGGACCGCATGAGAGATTTTAGTTTATCTTTGTTGACTGCTAGGTCAACTTCATCGATATATTCGTTGAGCAAAGTCAATGTATCTTTAACTTCTACATTGTCATCGTCTTCTAAGAATGTGTCATTTACAAAAGTCTCAATAATTTTTACATCATGTGGTTTCTTACAATAAACATTCTCAACAAACTTTTCAAACTCTTGATAGTCTTTTTTATCTTCGACTATGACTTTAACAAATGAATGATTACACTTGTCAAGGTCAAACTCTAGATGTGACTCTGTAGTTTCGTTATAGAAAACCTTTTGAAAAATCTCGTAAGGATTCTTGACTCTAGTAAGTTTAGTAGTGTCGGGGTCCCAAAGATGAAATCCTCTTTCATCCTTATAGTCATTCCAAAACATCTGATAAGGATTACCAAGATATTGAATGTTACCTTTCTTGGACTTGTGGTGAAAGTGACCAGAAAATACTTGCTTAAACTTAGAAAGAATTTTAGAATCCATTCCATGCTCCATTCTCATGCCAGGAGTAACTTCAAATCCATTGAGCTCAAGATGTCCCATACAAATTTCAGCATCACTTTCCTCAATCACCTTGAATGTTTTTTCTCTGTTTTCAGAATTAATCCAAGGCAATATAAGAATCTTTCGTCCTTCTACTGTAACTTCACGAGCAGTAGAAATAACATTAATGTTATGAAAACTATCTAGAAGCAAATCGGGAGAATTTACCTCATTAGTATTTTTATAATATACACAATGATTACCAAGAATCATGTGGACTGTAATACCCATGTCCTCAAGACGCTGAAAGTAATACTGTCGTACACGACTCCATACATTAAAGTCAATACTTTTTCTATTGTCAAATGTATCACCTAGGTCAATGATGTTTTTGATTCCTTTCTTTTCCAAGGTAGGAAAGAAAACATCATCATAGAATTTTTTAAAGTATTCCCAAAAAGCAACACTACCTTTTCTTCCGTCTAGGTGTTGGTCAGTGATAAGAGCAATCATCGTTTGTATCTAATTTCAAGGGACTCTTTGATACTATTCAAGTCAGAGGAACTACTACTATAACCTGCCATGTCACCTGTATAACTATCTGTATGCAAAACTTCATCAAACCCAGACTTCTCTAGAATTTTTGCTTTAATTTCTAACTGTTTCTTTTCTTTAGAGATGCGGCGAAGAAAGGCAAAGTAAATAATTTGCGTGAAGTATGCAAAAGGATTAGTAGACTTTTCTGGATTAAAATTATGAATGTATTGTAAGCAGTTTTCAATACCATCGCAAATCATGTCTTCACGAAACATGTAATTTACAAAGTTTGGTTTATATGATAAGTGTGTTGCAATCTTAAGAAAACACTCTCCAACATAAGGTGGTACACGAGGTTTCGGTTGCTCGTTTGCTTCTGCTTCAGCAACTTCCTTGCGGTAAACCATTAGAGCGTCTAAGAAGTCTCTGTTGTTTACATAGTTTTCTGTCTTTCTTCTTGCCATTATATTGCATTTGCCTTGTTTGTATTGTAACACCTTATTCAAGAAAATGCAAGGGACTTGACAAGACCTTCAAATCTCTGTATAATTAGCGATGTAGCGTTTCAAAGATTATTAGCTTCTATTATATAGATCTTCTAAGTACTTACGTGATTCTTTTACTGTAGACATATATCCTTTTTGTTGTTTAATATCTACTCTAGTAGATTCTGCAACATCTCCATTTTCTTTTTGTAAAAAACGTTTATAAAACTTTTGTATTTTTGTATCTAATTCTGTAATTGTAAGGATGTGGTCTTTTTTAATAATAAACGTTTCATCATAAGTTGCTGCCATCCATGCATTAAAAGTAAATCCTTTCAAATTTGATTTACCTCTCTTCATTTCAATCACATGTACCGTGCGGGGATTTTCAATAATCAGTACATCTTCATCGTTGTCGTAAGAAACCTTTGCAACGATTTCTTCGCCAGACATTAATTTTATCGATGCATAGAATTCTTCTTCCATATTATACTTTAATTTTAATTACTTCATAATTAAAGTTTTCTTCTTGGTAGATATTAATTCTTTCCTCAAGATGTTTTAGTGTGTAATTTTTATATGGTTTTTCGGAAATGTCATCTGCAATGTCATACAACGTTGCCAAACTTTTTCCTTCACCCTTTCGCAGCACTCTACCAATTGACTGCAAGTTTCTTACTCTTGATTTGGACGGTGATGCAAAAACGACGTTGTGTAATTTTTTAATGTTGATACCTGTGCTGAATGTGCCATAGGAAGCAATGATTACAGCATCTTTTTCACGCTCAGTAATACGTCTGATCTCCTCACGCTCTTCAGTATCTACTCCACCATAAACGAAGAAAACCTTTCTGGTTTTACCTATGTTACTATTTATGCTTTCATATAAAGGCATACCATGTCTTTCAACGTAGTTGAATAATACTAGAGTGTTACCATTCAAGTCTGTGACTAGGTTTTTAATTAGATTATTTCTTTTCTTATGCTCCACAAGATAATCAATTTCATCTTGGTAGGTAAAGAATGTCTGAGGTTCGTGCTCCAACAATAAAATTTTAATTCTAAACTCTGCCAAGTGACCTTCTTTAATAAGTCTGTCAGTCTTAGTAACTTGAGCACAAGGACCAAACAATCCTTCTAGCACCCACTTATGTGTAGCAGACCCATCAAGTGTGCCTGTAAAACCAAAGCGATACTTTGCCTGATGTAATTTTGTCATGATACCAGTCAGTGACTTAGACTTAAACTGGTGCGCCTCATCGCCAATGACACATTCAAAGTCATCAAAGTATTTTTTAGGAAACTTGTATATAGATTGCCAAGTTGAGATGACTACATTTTTATCAGTATTCTTATCCTTGCCACCATATACTTTGTGACAATACTCTTCTACATCCCATCCATAGTCAGCAAAGTCAGAATACATCTGCTCCACCAAAGATGTTGTGGGGACAATAATAAGAATACGTTTCTGTAGACCAGTATAATAACGCACCAAAGAATAAATCATCAGAGACTTTCCAGATGCTGTAGGAGACAGCAAAAGTTTACGGTGATTTTTTAATGCCTCGTAAACTGCCATGTATTGATAGTCTCTTGGTTTGTGCTTAACACAAATTTTATTCATAAAATATTTCACACCCTCAAGAGAGACGAGTGGGTCTTTATCATCAACGTGACCGTAATAATCATTGCTTTCAAAAGACAAATCATAATTTTTAAACGATGCCCATTCTCTAAGATGGTCTGCTAAACCGCAATACAATTCACCCGTGCCAGGAGAATACAAACGAATTTTACCATCCCACATTTTGTTGCGATAGAGTGGCATAAATTTTGCATTAGGCACATCGAAGCTAAAGTAGTCAGATAACTCCATGTGGATACCAGGATCCGCATTGATAGTCATAAAGACTTCATTTTTTTTCTTAATTAAAATAGACATTTCAGTTTCCGTTAATAAATTTCTCCCACTCGATAGCGTTTTTAATTTGGAAACTTCTATTTGATACCATTTTTAAGATATGGTCTAAGTAGAAAAGTGCCTTACTAATAAACTCTATCTTCATCTCAATGTTAATTAAATCTTCATCTGATTCTAGATAGACTTTCATCTTCTCAGATGTTTTGATTGATTGCCCAAAAGGTTTTTCTTTATAGACTGCAGGGTCTGCTTCTCCTTGGTAATACTCTCTTTTTTCTCTAACTTTAATTCTGTATTGAAACTCCAACGCACTCTTTTCTGTTGAGAAATCGTTGTAGTAGTTTAAGTATTTATTATGTTGATAAGGAATGTTAAGCGAAAGCTGCGCTAGGTCTTCTGTGTATTGTTTGTTTTTAAATTGGAAGTCAACTTGTGAGTCTTCTTGCCATTGTGCTTTTACATTATCAAAGAGGGTTTTCAATTCAGCAAATTTCATAGTTTAGTATTTAAGGTGTTTCGTAATTCAAAACTGGTGTATTTAAAAACCGCTTGTGCAGTAAAGTATTCTTGGTCTTGGTCTCCGACATCAAATTGGACATCCGATAGTGATACAGGAAATACATTGTCGAAGTTACAGTATGCAGCAACATTATAATTACTAGTTGTAATTTCTAATCTAGCATTGGAATATTGTGCTTCTTCATTACTATGCTCTTCATAAAGACCATTTTTTCTAATCCAGTTATAAACGCTGGCATAGTTTGCTAGGTCTTCATCAATAATAAAAGTAACATTTAAATCACCTGTCTCAATACCACCAGCAGCTGCAATAGGGAAAGACCTAAATCTGGTCGGGACTTCTGTGAATGGTAATGTGAGGTCAGGGATGTTGGCACGTTGACAGAAAAATTCTATGCCAGGAAATATCTCCAAGTCTAATCGAAATCCGACTGGAGCGAGAAAGTTTCTATTCTTAGGTTGCTCTGAATACCACTTACTCTGTGCCATTTTGTTTTATTTTTATTTAGGTCATAAAAAAAGACCCCCATTTCGGGAGGTCTGATGGGGAAAACCAACAACTGATATCAGTTGATGTTTTTGATTTGTACTCTTCTGTAGTACTGGTTGGTGTTGGCATTCATTGCCTCGCCAGCAGGTGCGGAACCGTAGTTGCCGTCTGTAGTTACGAATGGGTTTGCGACCATGCCGTAGCGGGTCTTGAAGCCAATCTTGGGCTGGAAGGTGTCCTGACCAATGGAGCGGACCATCTGGAGGGGGACATATGGGCAATAGAAGAGACCTGCGTCATAAGGCGAGGTGCCCTTGTAACCCATGGTGTAGTAGTGCTTGGAAGCAGTGCTCTGGGTGTAAGAAGGACCACCGAATGGATCGATGAAGACCTTAACACGACCGTTGAGGGTGCCAGCAAATACGTTACCAGTGTCATCAACACTCATTGAAGTGCTGAGAGCAGGAGCGTAGTCAAGAGCGCCAGTGAGGTTAAGAGCAGAAGCAACGTCTGCAGAGCAGATGATGAAGTTGCCTTTACCACGACGGGTTTCCTGAGCGATTGCGTTTGCATCGCGGTCAATCTGGAATAGAAGACCCTTGAATTTTTCTGCCATCCAACGACCGTTGGAGTCAACATCAAGGTCAAATGTGCCAGGGGTTGCAACGTTGTGCTGAGCACCAGGCTTAGCAACGACGTATACTGTGCGAAGAATTTCGCGGTTGATTTCAGCAAGAATCTCAGAGGAGAGAATGTTTGCTAGCTCTTGCTCAGCGTCAAGACCATGAATGGCCTTAAGGTCTTGTGCAAGCTCTAGGGTGTATTCTGCCTTGAGTGCTCTAGACTTAGCAGTCACCGAGGTCTTCTCGATGCTGAATGCCATCTCGCGGAACAGTTTACCTGCTTCGCCCAACTCTTCAGACTCAGCGCGAGAAAGCTTGCTACCTAGTTCGTATTTGCCAGCAGGGGAATCATTAAGGACTGCAGGGTTGTTACCCTCCATGTCTCCTTGTCCACCATCGCGACCACGGACATCATAAGCACCCTTAGTAGCATCAAAGCCACCAGAGAAACCTGCATCAGGCTCGTTGTATAGTGCTTCTTCGCCGCCTTGATTCTCGTACTTCGCCTTCATTGCAAAGATGAGACCTGTAGGACCAGACATAGGCTGGACACCACAGATGTCATATGCAACCAAGTTAGGCATTGCACGACGGATTAGACTGATGAGCACAGGGTCGAAACCAGCGATAGCGCCAGTCGATGCAGCTCCACCAGTCATGTTGGATGCGCCAGCGAAGTTTACAGCAACTTCGTTAAGGACGCCGCGCTCTTCGCGCATGAATTTTTCTTGATTCTCAAGGATAACAGCGGTAACAGCCTTTCTATGTGAATCGGAAATCTCAGAGAGACCCGAATGGTTAAGAACAGGTGCCCACTTTTCCTGGAGATTTTGAGCGTTAAACATTTTTAACTCCGAATGTTTTTTTAGGAAAATGGGTTGACGTAATTATTTAGACTTCACTTCCAGCGAGCAATTGCATCCATGTATGACTGCATGTGAGCCGATACATCAGTGCCTTCACCTTCTACTGGAGTTTCATCGGTAACTTCTGCTTTAGGAGCGACTTGCTGAGGGAAGTATGACTCACGAAGAGTCTTGAGTTGAGTTCTGAAAGAATCTTCAGATACAAACTCTACTCCTTCTGCAAGAGAAGCTAGTTTTTCTTTCTGGGTATCAGCAAGACCTTCGCTCATCTCTTTCGTGATGATTGTCTTGGAGTGTCCAGAAAGGCGATTATTTAATTCAATGTTGCGCTCAACCTGTTCGTTAAGGCGCTGTTCCATCTCACAAAGCTCTTGATTAATACCTTCGACAACATCAACTTTGTCTGCAGGAATATCAAGATAGTTTTCTTCAAAGACTGTTTTAAGACCAGACATGAAGTTTTCAGCGATTTCAAGTTTAAGACCTGAATCGATGGCAACTACATTTTCTTCCAACCAATTTTGAATGGCATAGTTAAGTGTCTCGTCTACTTTCTCGGAAAGAGAAACTTTAATTGCTTCTACTTCTTCTGAAAGTTTGGTAGTATACTGCTCTTGAATAGAAGATACTTGCTCATTGATTTTTGCTTTTACAGCAGCTTCAAAGATTGTTTTTGCTTTATCTTTGAATGTCTCTGAGATTACTTCTCCTTCTACTAGAGCTTCGATATCCTCTTCAGAGGAATAATCGATTTCTTCCATACCAAATACTTTGGTGTCGTTAGGACCACCAGGAATTTGGTAACCTGAAGATTTAACTGATGGCGCGGGATCTTGGTGCTTGTCACGAGTAACGTGACCATCATCTACTTTCTTATTATGCTTAGCAGCTTTTGCACCAGGATCGTCTTCACCTTGAGGTTTCTCGTAGGTGGGCCCACCGTTATTTTCTACAGACTGACCAGGGACCACAGAAGGTGAAACTGTTGGCATAGGATCTCTGCCAGCAGCCTTAGCGTTTACTGCAGTGTTTGTCTGGGTGCTTGATGGTTGCATAAAACCACTAGACATTGCGTTACCAGGTACTACACTAGCACCAACACCAGGCATAGGGTCTTGACCTGACTCTGCAATAAATTCCTCAAATTTTTCGTTTAACATATCTGACATTTTGGTTTTCCCTGTACAGTTATAACATTTATTCTACAGTTATTTATTAAAATTATAAATTAAGCATGAAGTCCTCAAAGACTTTGAGGGACCTCTCTTCAATATTTTTCCGCGTTGCTTCGGAAATATACTTTTTGTATTTATCAACTTTTGATTCTTTTAAGATACCATTATCCCAGACCCACTCTTTACCTTCCATGATTCCATTTACAAAGGCATCGGGTGCGGATGGGTCGGCAACAATATCAGCAGCAGTTGCTAGCATAAAATCTTCGCGGACATAACTTGCTCCATTTCTTTCATCGATGGACCCCATGCCTCTAGAAGAAACACCAAGTTTAACGCCAGACTCTAAAAGGTTTTTAGCAATATTACCCATAGGTGTTGATAGGATTTGAGCTTTACCTCTAAAGTTGCTACCCTCGGATTTGAGAGAAACGATTTTGTGGGAAACGCGGTCGAGATTGACAGTAGGACCATCGGGATGACCCAACTCACCGAGAGCACGACCAGTGACGACATAACTCTCATTGTAACGACCAACCTCTTTCTCTAGTACGGAAAAAGGATAGATTCTACCGTTGCGATTTTTAACGTCGCCCTGAAGGAATACACCCTCAATGTAGAGATTCTTCCTTCCGTTAGATTCTTCTACTAGGACTTCAACGTCCTCAATACTCTCGGTGATTAATTTCATTCTTCTGTAACCTCGGGTGTTTCTACAGTAGTCTCTTCTTCTTCCGCAGCTGCGAAATAAGATTGTGCTAGGACTTCTTTATATCCTTTCATCGCATCTGATGCTTTCGCATATAGATGGTCATTAATTTTGTCCATCGCATCGATTTTATTGCCAGCAGCAAGTGCATTAATAATGTCAATAGTATCCATTTAATTTAAACGTATGTGATAATTATTTATCGGAATCTTTATTTCTAGGTGCTGCTGGTACCTCAGGGGGTTGAGCAGACATTTCTAATACCTTTGCATTCATTTCATTGGTGTGGACAGGATCTGGGACAATACCTTTTTGAATATCTGCCGCCATCTGCACATCCATTTCCTCGTAAACAATATCAGATTGCTTGAGGACTTCTTTCCTTATATATTCTGTAGAATAATATTTGCCAACAAATTGGTCTAACTTCATTAGAATATCGAGGCGAGTATTTAGAATCTCGGCATCGCGTAACTCAGAAAAATGATTGTCAAATAGGAAGTCATATTGAATATTTTCTTCCATCTCTTCCCAGTCTTCTGGGGTGAGCACACCCTTGAGGACTAGTTGAGTCTTGAGCATATCGTGGAAAACGTATGCAAACTTCTTGCGTAGTCTTCCAACAAATTTGTTGAATTTTAATTCGTCTCGTAATACTTCTGTAGTCTTACCAAGATTAAAACCTTTATTATCATCGGTAAGACGTGAAGGTGGTAAGTTGAGTGAATTGTAAAGTTTCTTTTTAAAATACTCAACGTCCTTCAATTCACCTAAGTTTTGTCCACCAGGAAGTGTAGTAATTTCTGTGCCTCTACCACCTTCACGGCGAGGTAACCAGAAATCCTCAAGCATAGACATATGCTTTTTATCATCACGAATCTCACCAGTGTTTGCGTCATACACTAGTTTGTTACGATATCTCTGCATAACGTCACGGAGATATTGCTCTGCTTTTACTTTAGGCAAGTTGCCTACATCAATGTAAAAGATACGACGTTCTGGTGCTCTTGATAATCTATAGATAACAAGAGAATCTTCAATCATCCTGAGTTGATTGAGTGCCTTGATTGACTTGTGAAGATAACTTAGATTCATCTTCTTATTTAAATCCATCAATCCGCAAGGTGCGAATGTAACAGCATCAGCAGCAAACTTTAATCCACCTTGCATGGGGTCGGGACCACCAGCAAAAGAAATAAATCCTTTTGGATTATACATGTAGTATTCTAGATACTCACCAAAGTCATATGCAGTTGCAGACTGGGGATTTGCGTTTCTATCTACCAGTTGTTGCGCTGCTTTTTTTTCTCTGTCTTGAATTCTTTGCTTGACTTTTTTAATCTTTAGAGGGTCGATGTATCTTAATTCTACGATACCCTTACCAGGATTTGCTAAGTCAATTACTTTGTGATAATAGACACGTCCGTCGATATACCAGTTACGGAAAATTTCGTGTGCTTTTTTATCAAAATTTAAAAGTTTTTTAATATACTCAAACTCTTTGCGAATCTTTCTCTTAATAGGTTCGCCTACTTCTAGGTTTGATAATTCAATCTGCACAGCAGATTGGTCTTCATTACTAACGATTGCTTCGTTTACAATTTCGTCAATTGCAGTATCAACTTCTGGATGTAGCGCCATATCACGATAGCGCCTAATGAGGTCAAACTCATTACGCGCTGTTCCTTCGATATCCACATAATGACCAAAGTAGCCACCAGCTACGGTAGCTACTCCATCGTCTTGCTGCGGAGGAATCGGGGACTGTCCCTTGGGTTTAGAGACGGCCCCATTGATTGAAAATCCGAAAAGTTGACTCATTTTTTAGAATATCACATTATATACCTCTATTTATAGAGATTATTTTGCGATACTTCCGCCGCCGCTGGCTGCTTGTCCCTGTACTGCATGCCAGTATTGTAACTGGAATTCAACAGTGAAGTCCTCAATCTGGTCATTGCTATCATAAGCAACGTCGATTTGAGAAACGTTAGTTGGGAAACAACCCCAGAGTTTGTATTCTCTGAGCACTGAACCTTCATCGGTCGAGTCTCTCTCAAGTTGCTTGACAGTCAAGTCCTTAAGGAAACCAGTGCCACCGCCGTCTGGAATAAATGCGTCAGCAGTGTTACCCACATGGGTATTCATTGCTTCCATCCATCTCTCGAAACCATGACGGATGGTGAAGTTTCTATCATTGATGATAGTAACTGTCCATGTGTCGAAGGTGCGGTCACCAGCAATTTTTACTGTGCGACCACGGAAAGGTACTTCGATAACACCTAAGTTTGATGCGGGAAGAGCAGCAGACTTGCAAAGCATGTTTGCTAAGTCATTATCAGGACCATCGCTAACAACGCTTGGCCACTGAAACTCAACTAGGAAGAGATTACTCTTTACACCCTGCTTGATATTATTTAAGAAGTTGCTTACATTAGATGTAATTGCCATTTTAGTTTATCCTCTTACGGTAATTAATTGGTGAATTGTAAATCAAACTTGACCTGTGACTTCCTGGAAGGAAACACCTGTCTTAGTTGCGATGAAACTTAGGGTGATGTAGTTAATCGACCTTGATGGCTTCAAGTAGATATCAGCAACAAACTCATTTCTGTCAATAACGTCAGCAGTGTTATTGCTTTCGTCACAAACGACCAAGAAGTCAGTGACACCTCTCTTTGCCTTTACTTCTTCCATGTAAGCATTTACAGTGGAGAAGAATGACCCTCTAGTGGTAGTGTCATTTAATTCAAATAGGACACCGCGAGCAGCTGCCTGGACTCTTCTTTCGATGTTGAGGAATAGACGACGGACGTTAATTCTGTCGAAAGAACTAGGAGTAGACTGTGCAGTCTTGTCACCGAAGAGGACAATACCTTGTCCAGGGAATGAAGTGATTGGATTGATTCTTTGGAGATACAACTCATCACGGTGTGCTTTGGTTGGAGTGTATGCAAGTTTAATTGCATTTCTCAAGTTTCCTCTTTGGAGTCCAGCAGGTGAAAACCAATCTTCAGCTGTTAGTGAAGTCTGGACACATAGTCCAGCAATGTCTCCGTTGCATGGAATGTAACGATAAACATCGTTGAAACGGTCGTAGATATACTTATAACCGCTATCTAAGACAGAATAGGAACTGCTTGGAAAAGAAGAGTAGTGTGCGAGGATTGCATCTTTTTGTGCAGTTGCACTAGTTAGAGAAACAAAATCTCTGTATGGAGAGCAGAAAGCAATACAATCTTTTCTAGAATCTGCAATCGCGATTGCTGCAAGTTGCTTGGTAGCAGTATCTGCACCAGGTTGACCACCACCAGTGATGCTACCACCAGAGAGTACGAAATCAACAGTGATATTTTCGATATCTAAGAATAGATTTAAAGCAGTCTGGACACCAGAAATGCCAACTGCATAATCATCAACACCACCAGATAGTGAGAGTGACTCACCTGCTGCTGCAGGAAGGTCATCTGCATAAATGTATCTAGACTTTCTGTTGATAACAGTTGGGAGGTATGCAGAAGCACCTTCTCCGTCTACTGCTGCTGCGTCTCTGGAAACATAAAGGAATGTCTCTAGAAGTGTGCCAGCAACACCACTGACTGCGCCATCTTCATCGATAACTGCAACGTGAGTGATGTTAGCAGATGCAGGTGCTGGTGCTAGTGCAGACCAGAGTGCAGTGCCGTGATAAGTAGCAGTAGCATAAGTAGCAGTTGTGCCATCAACGGTAGAAACCTTGAGGGAGTTACCTAGTGTGCCTGCAGTGCGAGCAGCAAAGTGGTATGTAGTTGTGCCTGCTTGTGCTGCCTGGTCATCATCTGACCTTAGAAGGACGCCACTGCCAGTGTCTTCTGCGTTTGCTAGAGTTGCTGACTCTACTCTTACAACTTGTAGAGTGCCGCCATATGATAGGAAGGTGGCAGCTACATACCAATCTTCGTAGTTACTATTATTTGGTTTTCCGAATGTCGCAACTAATTCAGATTCGGATGAAATTGTAGTGATTACACCAACTGGTCCCTTTTCAAAGGACGCTACGAACGCTGCAGAATTTGCCTGAGAAGGCACTGCAACGGCATTGGTTAAATCACGCTCTCGCAATACAATTCCAGGTGATACTTGACCCGCCATGTTTATCTCCGTGTAGAAGCATTTTTAATCTACAAATATTTAGGCAAATGAGTATTTCAGATGGTCATTTTTTTGCAGGAACAACGCATGAACTCTTTACCAATCAGGGTAAATATCGGGTCCGAATCTAGGGACAGGATCATATGGTATGTCTGGTGTATTGTTTTTTTCTTTTCTGGTTATAGTTACTCTTTCCGATGCACAGTCTTTACATTCATATGCATATGATGATGGTAGATGTGGTTTTGATTTCCTATACAGATAATATTCAGAGACCAAATCTTTACTTTCTTTACAAGACCTACACCTTCTTTCTTTAAAGAGTAAATGCTCTAGTTTTATCTGAGAATCAAAGTCCATCAGAAACCTAGCATATAAGAAACATCAGTTGCAGAATCTCCATATTCATCTAGATGCCACACCTCCCCGTCTTTATCTACAAAGGTCGCCTCTTCATCATCAACACCATTTAATACAAAACCAAAAGGTGCCATGTCTTGCTCAATCTGATTTGACTGCTCTTCGTAGATTCGTTTCCTAACATCATTATCTGTCATCTCTCTGAAGTATGGTTGGACTGCCAACCAAGCAAACAAGACTAAACACATCACCAAGTCATCATGGTGACCTTCGTCTGCTTCAAACGATTGATTTTTTTGAATGAAAGTAGTTAACTCTGCGATGATTTCATAATCATTTATGATAAGTTTATCATCCTCAATTAATGTCTTGAGATTTGAGCAACCAACTTTCTTTGTCACTTTAGACATCTTAAGACCAAGTTGAGATTTAGATCCAGAAAACCCCTGTCCCACAACCTGTCCTGCTCTTCCTCGCATTGCACACATTAAAATATTAGGATACTCTAAATCGTAATGAAGAATATTACCTACCTGCTCTCCGATATCATTAATTTCAATTAAGATATATGCATCATTATAATTTTTTCCTACCTGGTCTACAATGCTAGGAAATAGAATTGGTTTAATTTGATTATTTCTATACTTTGCTACAATACGCCAAGGTAGTGTGGTAATGTCAAATACAATAAAAGCAGAATAATCATTGTCTGTGCCACGAGATACGTCAACCGTTACGATATAATCTTTTTCTTCATCGGCATTTTCATATACCATGAGACCTTTATTGTTATCAACAATAGGGTCTTCATAAACCATTGTGCGAAGTTTGGAAGCAGTAATGAGAGTATCAACCGACCCCAAAAATTCACATTCAAATTCTTGTGTAAATTGCCTTTGGGAAGTATTGGCAATTGTTTGCTCTTTCCAGGTTGCGTCTCTTCCTGGGACTTGAGACCAATGGACCTCCAAAGGTTTATAACTATTCTTTCCACGCTCAGCATCATGCCAAAGTTTATAAAACATATTCATGCCATTAGGCGTGGAAATGATAATAACTTTGGTAGTCTTACCAGAGGAGATGGTAGGATATACAGACGAGAAAAACTGCTCCGAGATGTGGTTTGGAATGAATGCAAATTCGTCCAAGAAGATGATGTTGAAAGAGTTACCTCGGACAGATGCAGATGATGTAGATGCAGCAATAATTTTACTGCCATTTTCTAATTCCATAGAGCCTCTATTCCAAGCGATGATGCCCATCTGCATCCACTTAGGAATATTCTCATATGCGAGTTGAAGTCTCGATAGCAATTCTCTAGCAGTCTCTGCTTTGTTAGCAAGAATTGCAATCTTTACGTTGTCATTGAACAGAGCATAATGCAACAGATAAGCTACAACAGTAGTTGACTTACCTGTCTGTCTAGGAAGCTTTGCAATATTAAATCTTTCTTGGTGGAAATTTTTAATTAGTTGCTCTTGAAAATCCCACATATTAAATGGAACTAAACCCTCATCCAAAGAAACAATTTTAATATAGTTTTTGGTAAAATATACGGGGTCGTCTTTACACTTAATAAATTCAGCAACCTGCTTCTTTGTGAAGTTGATTGCAGTGTTTGTTTTCTTTAAATTGGGATTACCAAGATATACGGCGTTTGCCATGCTTCAATATGTTCCTTACAAAAGTTATTTATCTTTTGCTTCAGATTCAAGTCTTTCTAATTCTGCTAGGCGTTTCTCCCAAGTATCACCACCTTCGCTTCCTTTCATTGGATTGATGCACTGCTCGTTACCGTAGTTGTTGCATACTAATCCAGCTAAGTCCAATTCGTTACCTTTGGCCGCGGTGCCAGACCAACGGTGTTGACCGTCAATCCAAACTGCACCACACTTAGGGCATTCTTTTCTGCTCATAAACAAATCAGACAGCTCTTTGTCAGCCATATAAATTGCGCCGTGTTACAGTGGTATTATATAGGTCCAAAATATTATGTCAAGTTATTCTAATTCTGAAAGATGACCTATAGGAGTTTCACACATTCTTGCTTTGTGTTTTAGGGTTGCTTCCAGTATTTTCTCTTTTGTAAAACTTTCTTTTTTCTTCTTAGAGTCCACCTTAGGTGAATTTACCAGACTTTTCTGTCCAGGTTGCTCCGTCATTTCTGTTTCTGCTGGGAACATCCAAGGGTTAGCTTACTCCACTATCCATATAATCAGCTACAGTATCAAGGTAATCTGTGGCGCGGGTAATTTTAGATTGTACCCATGCCTCAAGGTCACCGTCGCCTTGGACATGCCTATTTATTCTTTCAATAGCAGTCATTGATACAGCTAGTTCTCTACGAACCATGCTATATTAAGAATATTCGTTTAATTGAGTGCGGAGTTGTTTGAAAGATTTCATAGAAATTAACCAGTAATAGCAACGGGAGAAACGTAGATAAATCCAGTGCCAGCAGTTAGTCCTTCAGCAAGTCTTAACTGAATAGTCTCTCCACCGCTTTGGGGAGTATCTAGATAAGTTGGGACGTTGGGGTCGTCAAGTACCGTGGCAGTTGCATGTTTTGAAACATACACTGTTTCATGAGGTTTGACAATCATGTCATAATAATTAAAAGTCTCTGTATTATGTTGCTGGAAAATACTTTGTGATTCTCCAGTAGAAGTATCAAGGACTTGTACCTGGACCAGTCTTACTACAACAGGACTGTCTGATTCGTTATTAACTTTAACCGTAGTTGCTCTGAGAATTTCCTTTGCGCCAATCACTCCTCCCCCATTGCCAGAAGGATATGCTGCGTCAATCGTTGAAGCATCGACGGTTGTGATTCTACCAAGTGGTCTTACAATGTTCATTTTAGTATCCCTGTTTTATTCTTCGACCTTCCCACGTTTAAGCATCTTTTGCAATTCTGCAGTGCTGCCTAAGAAAATCGCGTTATTGGTAACCGAGGAAGGACCTTTTATATCCTCATCCTTATTTAGGTTTTTCATCTTTTGTTGTAGGTCAATCAACTTGTCAGACACGTCGGCAACCTGCTTCATGGCATTGACTGCCACTTCAAACGCTCTGGGATGACCAGACTCCTGAGCGACCTCTAGAGCGCCCTGTACTGCCTCTTGACCCTGCTCGATGAGTCTATACAACTCTCCTCTGCTATATTGGTAATCTTTAGTAGCATCAACGTTTTCTTCTTCCTTAACAATTTCTGTAGGTTTAGTCTCCTCAGAAACTTCTATATCAAAAATTTCTTCCATATTATTTTCAAACTTTGTCATAAGATTTCAATCCCCTCATTAAATCCAAAGTCATCATCTGGGTTTAATAATAGTGAGTCAGCAGCATCTACAACATTATCTGCATTGAGGTCTGTTTTTGCTTTTGGTTGTGTGGTATAACGCATTGTTCTCTTATGTTGATTCAAGTCACCAATAGAAGATTCCACAACACTCTTACGAATGAGGTCTGCATTGACAAGAGGACCGTAAAAATATGTCTTAGCAGTAAATTGTAAAGTATAAGTGATGCTTCTTCGAGTCATGAAGTCATCTTCAAAATCATCTTCATAATCAATGGAGTTGAGGACATAAGCAATATCTCTCTTCTCTTCCATATCAGGAATCATGTTTATTGTTACTGTAAATGCTGGTTGGAAAAATGGAAGAATCTGCTCAATAATCTGTAGAGCATCATCCTGTGACTTGGCAATGATACCCATTTCAAAACCAATGTTGTATGGCACAGGCATATATTGCTTTTTAGCACCAGTAGTAGACCCATCTTCTTTCAGATAATACTGAATAGGACTAGTCTTTCTAGAAGGGTCATAATCCATATTGGTCATCTCGAATGAGATTCTAGGAAGAGTAATAGCAACCTTGCGACCTACCTCAGGATTCTGCTCAAGGCGAGCAAGAAACTTATTCTTTGGTCCATAAGCAACTGCTACTTTCTGACGCTCAATCTCAACATTAGTCTCAGGGTCTTTCTTAATGACCTGAATGTTGTTAAACAGCGTGCCAAAAGCAACTACAGTTTTTTTAATACATGAATGGTAAAAATGATTCCCTAACATCAGAAGCTATCCGTTTTGTTTCCATACTCACCGAATGGATTACCTTCGGTCCAATCAATAATATTATCACCAAAATCCTCAAGATATTGATTTTGAGCAAAGTCATTATTCTCAAGATCTATGTCAATAGTAGAGAAGGATTCAACTTCCCATGTAGCACCAGTGGTTTGTCCAATGATGTTAGCATTCTCTACTAAATCACCATTTATATAGGTGAGTTTTAACTCTCTTGCAGTTGGATCCCAAGCAGCAACTGTTGCATCTACCTCTACTTGATTGCCAGCGGTGTCTGTATATATTTGACGGACCTTCTCCATAATGTCATAGTTGCCAGTGCCACCTTCTGCAAGGTATACTGGGAATTCATATGCATTCTTTTCCTTGCCAATGCTATCGAGGTTGGTATTGCCAGTCTCAAAGATAGCGTTACCTGCCTCGTAGATTTCAGCAGTCATAGTGAAGTAATAAATTTTTCCTAACTGATAGAAAGGAGTTTCTCTTTCTACAAATTTAATTTCATAGAAATTATTTGTTAGTGGGTAATAAATCAAGTCCCCTTCATTTGGTCTTGTAGAAACAGTAAGACTCAATTGTCTTGCCATGACATCTTCCCATCTTCTCTGTGATACGACAAAAGTAATCTCGTCGGTAACACGAAGACCAAACTTGGAAATAAATTCAGACTGAGCACCAAAACCTTCCACGTTTACTAGATACATCTCAATGAGATATGCCTCTTTAAACTTGGACATTACAACGTCTTGCAGTGCTCTATCAATGAGCATCTGTCTAGGAATGTAGAAAACCTCAGCACCAAATAACTTTAGTTGCTCATCAACTAAATCTTGGACTAACCTTTGCTCACCTGTAATGCCCCCTTTCTGGGGAAAGTATACACTCTTAGCCATATCAACCGATTGCGTCTAGTGGTGGTAATTCGTAATCTGAAATCATCTTTGCTTCGATTTCATCTAACTCTCTTTGTCCATCAGAGAATAACTTTTCGCCATTAAGTGACACAGCACCAGGAAGTTGGATGCCATTAAACTTGATTAGATTCTGACCCCATTGTCTTTTGATGAGAGCAGTTAAATATCTTTTCAAGAAGAAATCATTAAAAATTGCTGTGTGGTCTGCTGGATTCAATGCACGATAACATTCAACGATGATGTATCGGTCATCATTCATATTCTTTGCTTCATAATCAATGTAGAGTCTATTCTGTCTTTTGGTGTATCTGAGTTTAATAAACGCACCAGTATTCAATACCATATCCAGAGTTTCTAGATATGATTTGGTCATGTAATAGTTTAAAATATCTAATGACCCAAATGCATATAAGTCATTTAAAAACATTTGATATTCGATACCAAACAAGTCACCACGAATACTACTAGCAACAAAAGAAAATAATCTTTCAACACCAATAATATGCTCTGGCATTTCAATATAGTTATTTCTCTCTTCCCACACATCTCCATTTGGAGCAGTGGTGTTGGTATTACTCTCTTGAAAACGAGTTACATCTGCAGGAGTAATTTTGTGCTTGAGAAACATTTTCTCAACACCATCAAAATGCCTTTCGTTAAAATACTGCAGTGCCTCATCTACCAAGTCTTCTACTTGGTCTTCGTCTACGTTAATTTCTAGAACTGGAGCACCCAGTCTACGAAGGCAGTAATCAATTAATTCTTGCCTTGTAGCAGGTTTAGATTTGGACATGAATACAAAAAGACCCTTCTTATGTATTTATAAGAAGGGTTTAATATATTATTTGGTGTAATCTACATATTTTATAGCAAGAGTAAATCTAAATTGTGGTCCCAAATTAGATTGCTCTTTCGCTAAATGAGGAATATCAGAATCAAATATAATTACTCTGCCAGGAATGTATGGACTAATATATTCAATTTCTTTCCCCTCATCATCAAAAAAGACAGTTTCTCCTCCCCAGTTTCTATGCCAATCTTTATTGACATAATATAATAAAGTTTTTCCGCCTTCTTTCCAATAATAATCTGTATGAGTTTCGTGTTGATCTCCACGAACTCCTAAATTAACATATGAATTAAAAATTTTAAAGTCTTTTTCTGGTATGTGATTATGAATAACTTTTGATTTTTCGTTATCAAAAAATTTTATAGTATTTAACGCCTTGTAGTCAATATAACTTACAAGGCGTTTGTCTACTATATTTTGCACCTCTGATGCATTTGAATTGGATATTTTAAATGGCAATCCAATTACACCAGTATGTATTCCTGCTATTTCAGCAAAATTAAATAAATCATCAATAATAATTATTTTCTTATTAGATTTAGTTTTGATAATAGTTTCTTGCATGGCATATAGTATTTTGAATATTATATGCCATTAGTTTTAATTTGTCAATTAAAAAATTAAACAGAGAATCTAGTATTTAAATATTTTCTAACAGCAGTAGTTTCTACATTTGATAAAGGTCTATCATACCATATCAACTCGGACATATATCCATTATTTGCAGTGGTTCTAGTAGCTCCTATACCATTCACTTGCAATCTAGCTCCATATGCTGTCCAACTAGTATTAGTTCTAGAGGATCCATTACCAGTCCAATGATAAATGTTAGCATTTCCAGATGTTTGAGAGTAATATCCACTACCATCTGGATCTCCCCAACAAAATCCTCTTTGTATCCAGTCGGTGTCATCATCCATGCTACTAATAGTTACTGGGAATCCATCATTTTCATGAATTTGTGCGAATGTATTAGTATCTCCACTTGGCCACATACCAATGCTTCCATTTGTGCCGTCTCCCCCATATCTACTCAACCACGCAAAATTTCCATTTTGAGAACTTTCTCTATATACTGCAAATATAGTAGAAGACTGATACTGACTTGATCCAAATATCATGATATTTCTTTGATTTCTAAATCTCAAGAATCTTCCATTGCCACTGGTATCGAAATATGCAGAAACTTTTCCGTCATCCGTATATTTTAATGGTGGTGTATTCCATATGCTACTAATTCCACTTAATAAATCACACGCACGACCATAAGATCCAGAATTTTTCCATAGAGTAATATCATTACCTTCTCCATATCCAGACAAATCTCTACTCTTATACCATAGTTGTGGTGGACCAGC
>MPLX02271669.1_pt1 | contig 41453 bp, 38 predicted proteins | sample 1617341 | NCBI WGS metagenome assembly MPLX02 (sample SAMN05944804, study PRJNA350692) | marine metagenome | biome: marine; feature: ODZ; material: water; isolation source: 120 m water sample filtered on 0.2 um supor filter | place: Pacific Ocean | collected 2012-04-08 | depth 120m m | reverse complement strand
CCAGCTTCGTCAATGAATACGACCGACGGTAGCCCTTCACCATCTAACTCAATCTCGTTGGGCTCCTTGTCTGACATGAGATCGAAAGGTAGTCCACCAGAATTTGGTGTGCTTACATCAATCTGTGCCCGGGGAGTGACTCGAACACTCACGCCGTCGAAACGGCGGCGGGTTTTAAGCCCGCTGCGTCTACCAGTTCCGCCACCCGGGCGTGCAGTCAACGCTATACACAGAGAGACCCGGCTGCCTCAGGAATGAGGCGACCCACATGATCATGCAGCCAGAGCAGGATCTTCGATCACTAGCCAAAGAGCGGAACGGACCGTGTCAGCGCGACCGTTGTCCAGATGGTTTGCAACAACTATCCCCTCGACCATGTCGGCAACAACTGCACCCCAAGGTCGCCCCCTGAGTGCAACAGCCACAGTGGACGACTGTCCTCTTCGGCGAATTGTCCTCTGGGCGTCAACAATCCCGGGAGGGCTCCTGAAGGTGGGCACCTGAAGCCCACGGAGCCTCGCCGCCCTTCCCAGTGAACGGGCGGCTTCTGCGAACCTGAGTGTCGTCGTCTCCATCGCCCACAAGTATCACAGACACCTGTGACAATACTTGTGTGAACGACACACTGAATCCCGCCCAAATGGATGTACTTGAGCAACTAGGTGCACAAATCGATGACCGGCCGGTCTTCCCCAATGACCTTCGATACCACCTCCGTGCCGCACTGGAAACTGCAACCGCCCCCCACCTCGACACCCTTCCCGAAGGTGCGGACCTTTTCCTCCACAAGCACCGGCTTGCCCAGGTGCACGGCTGCGAGACGAAGTTCGTTGCCGATGAAGCCGAGGAGTTCGAATGGAAGGTACCGATTGCCAGGGGCACGATCGTCCACAAGGCGGTCGAATTGGCCGTGAACTGGCGAAGAGAGATCGAGCCCCCGACCATCATCGATGAGGTACTTGCCCGCTTCGAGCAGGACTCAGGCAGTCTTGGCCACTGGCTTCGCGGCTGCAATGAGGCCGAACGAGCTGAGTTGCGATCTGAGTCCCTTGACTCCATCAGCAAATATCTTGAGTGCTGGCCACCCCTCAAGCCGGCGTGGAGGCCTGTCACGGAAAGCCGCCTCAGGGCCGAGTTGCATGGAGGTCGTCTGATCCTTGCTGGCAAAGTTGACCTCACTCTCGGCGCCGCGCAGGGGCAACGGGCCGGCAAGGTGCTTGTCGACTTCAAGACCGGCGGGTTCGTTCCCGTCCACCGCGAGGATCTCCGCTTCTACGCCCTAGTCGAAACCCTGCGTATTGGAGTACCACCTCGTCTGTTGGCCTCCTATTACCTGGACCAAGCACACTTCGTTCCCGAAGCCGTCACAGAGGAGACCCTGCTTGCAACTGTCGCCAGGGTTTCCGACGGAGTCGACAGACTTGCATCACTCCTACACGGTGACTGCATACCCGCCAAGCTGGTTGGACCAGCTTGCAGGTGGTGTCCGGTCATCGACAGCTGCCATGAAGGAATCACGCACCTAGAAGATCAGGAAAACCGCTGAACAGCACCTTAAAGTTAATCGACATCCAGACGTTGTAGCCGCCCTGTACCAAACAGGGCCATTCCTCCAAACACCAAGAGCAGGCCCCCCGTTGTCACAACTGGTCTCGGACCGAAAGCTGAGATCAGCCAACCCATTGCAAGGTTCGCGAACGGTGCGGTGCCCAAAACCCCCATCAGGTAGATCGCCATGACCCGACCGCGAACGGCATCGTCCACCTGTAGTTGCACCGAGGAATTCAAGTTTGATGCCGATGTCAAATGCATGGCACCAATGGCACCCAGGGCCAAAAAGCCCACCCAGAACACGGGCGCCAACCCGAACATGATCACAGCAAGCCCGTAGCCCACGGTAGCCGCCAACTGCAAGCGAGACCGCCGAACCCTCCCCAGCTCGCCAGCAACTAGGGGCGCCGCCATCACCGCGCCAAGACCCTGGGCTGAGCCCAGGACGCCAAACCAGAAGGGCGACACCTCGAATACATCTTCGGCAAACACAACCAACTGCGTGACGATCGGCATGGAAATAGTTGAGATAAGTGTCACCGTCAGGATGGCAACCCTGATCCCGGGTGAAGCAGCCACGTAGCGGATCGACTCCCGGTAGTCGGCGAGGATCGCCCTTCCCTCCACAGCGCCTGTGCCCGGGGGACCCGATGGCCTGTGGAGTTCTGCCTTGTCCATCATCGCCAGTGCCACGATCACCGGCCCGGTCAGGAGCACAGCCAAGAGCAGTGCCCATCCTGGACCGGCAAGGCCGATTACGAGTCCACCGATCGCTGGGCCCAGAGTGCGAGCGGCATTGAATTGTGTGGAGTTGAGCGTTATGGCGTTGTGGAGGTGTCGGCGCGAAACACACTCAGAAACAAATGCCTGCCAGATGGGCAGCCTCAGCCCGGCTACTACACCTCGCGTAAAGAACATCCCTACCCAGACCCATGGACTTTCGATGTCCGCAACCCACGCCACTACCATCAACGAAGAGGTCACGGTCGAGGCGAAGCTTGCCCATAGAAGGGTGTTCCTGCGATCCAGGTTGTCGGACATGTACCCGGCCACCGGATTGACAAGGAGCATCGGGATGAACGAGGCAAAGCCTGCCGCACCAATCCACGCTGCCGATCCAGTCATCTGGAAAATCACGTAGTGGGTCGCGACGAACTGGACCCACCGCCCGTTGTTGGAGATAAGGCCACCGAACCAAAAGAGTCGGTAGTTTCGCACTCGTAGGGCAGGGAACCTCCCCAAGGCAACCGGGTCCATCGAAGCGACCCTACCGACCTCCATAGAAGTGTCGGGAAGCGGGGAATCATGCCAGAATGCCACCATGACCGTACTCCAGACAGAACAACGTGGCCGTGTGTCGATCCTCACCTTCAACGACCCGGACCGACGCAACGTCGTTTCCGATGAGTTGAACGCAGCACTGCTAAGAGCATTTGACGACATGGAGGCCAACAAGGACGTCGGCGCAGTAGTCCTCACCGGTGCCGGTAGGGCATTCTGCGCTGGTGCCGTACTTGACAACCTGTTAGCTGCCGGCGAAGGGGACAGTTACCTGCCAGACATCTACAGTGGGTTCCTCCGGGTCGCCCACTCGACGCTGCCGACTGTCGCAGCCGTCAATGGAGCTGCCGTTGGCGCCGGGATGAACATGGTCCTGGCCTGCGACCTAGTGGTTGCCGGCCAGTCGGCGCTCTTTGACACCAGGTTCTTGTCAATCGGTCTCCATCCCGGTGGTGGCCACACCTGGCGTCTACGCAACATAACGGACTTGCAAACCGCTAAGGCGATGGTGTTGTTCAAGCAGGTATTGGACGGTGGGGAGGCAGCCTCCCGAGGTCTCGCCTGGGAGTGTGTGGACGATGCCGACCTAGTTGACGTCGCGGTGGGCTACGCCGAACTGGCGGCTGCCCACCCGAAGGAATTGGTAGCGAGGAGCAAGGAGACACTGCATTCGACCGCTGGAGTCACCGCTTCGGAGGAGTCAGTCAAGTTGGAAATAGGCCCCCAGGTCTGGTCCATGCACCAACCAGCCTTCATGGAAATGGTTAAGGGTCTGAAGTCGCGAATCTCCAACAAGTCCTGATCCTCAACCAACTCAGGACCGGTCAATCCAACCAGGTGCCTGCCAGTTCCATAGCCCTCGCATCCCACTCCTCGACCGTCATCGCGAAGCGGAGGTGGTCCTCCCAGACTCCGTCGATCTCGAGATAACGCTCAGCCAGGCCCTCGCACCGCATACCAACTTTCTCCACGACTCTCAACGATGCAGCGTTGCGCGGCACAATCGCCACCTGGAGCCGGTGCAGATTCAACTGCTCGAAGGCGAACCTGGAAAGTACAACGAGTGCCTCAGGTGTGTAACCACACCCGGTCTGGTCCTCGTCGATCCAATAGCCGACATGCGCACTGTAGAAGGCCCCACGGACGAGATTCGAGAGGTTCATTTCTCCAACTAGGACGCTGCCTAAGAACACCCCGAATCCCCACCCCGTGCCAAGTTGCCGCTCGCGGTGCCGCGAGTTACACCGTGATGAGAACGCCTGACGGTCCTCTACCGGATCCGGTTGCCCGGGGGCTCTCCGTGGTTCCCAGATGAGCAACCGTTCCCTATTGCGCCGTCGGAGCACCTGCCACGCCTCAAAGTCCTCAATCTCTAAGGGCCTCAGCGTCACCCTGCTGCCATGAAGTACTGGGATTTCACCCTCACCAGCCAGCGACATCAGATCGTCTTCACACTAGCTCGGCGACGATGCCGTCCAGGATGTCGGATTCGGACACTAAGCATTCTTCGAACTCAAGTTGGCGCATTACCTTTACCAGGATCGAGAGACCTGCGACGATCACGTCGGCGCGGTCCTCCTCCATCCCGGGGTGCTGAATGCGCTCTAAGCGGTTCTCGGTTGCAAGGGTCCGGAACACCTCCTCTGCCACTGCCTTGCTGATCCGGAAGTGATGGATCTCGTCCCGGTCATACTCACTCAAACCCAACTCAACTGCCGCAGCAGTAGAGACAGTCCCTGCCAGTCCAACAAGGGTTTTTGCCCCCAACGCGCCGGGGACTTCCCGCACCACGTCGTCGATGTGCGTTCCTACTACCGAAAGGCAGGCAAGCAGTTCCTCAGGCTGGGGGGGGTCGTGTTCGATCCAGCGTTCCGAAAGCCTGACACAACCGATATCGCAAGAAAGTGCTGCCTCAGCCGCTTTGGTACCGACCACGAACTCTGTTGATCCGCCACCGATGTCGAGGATCAGGAAGGGACCGTCGGTGGCGTCTAGCTCTGCAGTAGCTCCAGAAAACGAGAGGTGTCCCTCCTCAATCCCGCTAAGCAGTTCGGGTCGAACGCCGAGAACCTGCTCGGCAGCATCAAAGAAGTCTTCACGATTCACGGCATCCCTTGCTGCCGAAGTCGCCGTAACCCTGACCTTCTTCACGGCGTAACTCTCGAGCACCTGCCTGAACTCCACGAGAGCCGCAACGACACGTTCAATTGCCTCTGGTGCCAGCCGCCCCGTTGAGTCGACATCGTGGCCCAGGCGGGTGATTCGCATCAGGCGTTCGACAGTCCGCTTGCCATCACCTATGAGCATGCGTGTTGAGTGGGTTCCGCAATCAACGGCTGCCACGAGGTCAGACATCTCTGGCCTCTCCCGGAGCGAACAGGCGGTCATGGACCCAACGGCCCACCGGGTCGTCACCACCCGCTAAGTACCAGGCGTAGTGTGCGTGCAGGCACTTCACACCCACTCGAGTGCCGCCGACCCCCGCTACTGGACGTGGCCCGTCATGGTCTACTGGAATTTCGGCATCGCGCTCTGCCGCGTACCTAGCATGGGCGACGGCCAGCTCAACTGGATCACAGGCTGCCTCGGCTTCACGAACTCCACCCGCGGACTCCATGGTCCCGATCCTTGAACGGAGGTCACTTCCAACCAGCCAGTACAGAGTTGGCATCGGGCGACCGTCGTCAAGCAGGGGATGGTTGCGGATGACCACGGGCAGACCACCATCGTCACGGACCACCACTTCAAAACGACCACCCGGTGTGCGGCCCAAGAGTTCTGCGACAATCGCCATGTCAGTATCTGATGGCCCGGTGGTGTACACGAGATTAGGGTCCGACGTTGCTTCCCCGAGGCCCTAGAGGACGAGTAAGACCACGGCCAATACAACCGCTGCAGCCAAGACAATAGGAAGCACACGCTTACCGATAGAGACACCGGCGGCATCTAGGAGGTTCAGAGCCTCGACCTCAGGTGTATCGATGACGCGGACCCTCTCGACCTCGTCAGGAGCCTCGATGACGTGTTGGGTAACCTCGGTGATGGTCTCAAGATCGTCACCGGCAATCAACTCGCTGAGGTTGTCAGCGAACTGGCTCATCAACTTCTGACTAACATCAGCCATCACGCCGCGACCAAACTGTGCCACCTTGCCTGTCACTTTAAGGTCAGTTGCGACATTCACCCTGGTGCCAGTTTCTGTTTCTTCAAGTTCTGCAGTTATGTCAGCAGCTGCGTTACCCGCCCCCCTAGTGTCACGGCCTTCGGCCCTCAAGACCGCCCGAAACGAGGCATCATCACGCTCAACGAAGGAGGCAGCACCCTGATACTGGGCAGTAATCGGACCCACCTTGATCTTTACGATCCCACGGAACTCGTCACCCTCCATTTCCCGTAACTGAGCTCCCGGCAGGCAGGGAGCGATGCGCTCCACGTTGGTAAGCACTGACCAGACCGCTCCTATTGGAGCATCAACCTCGAACTCGTTATTCAACTCCACTTGGCGAGATCCTCCACCGTGTCGATGTCGACGGCCTGACCTTCACACGCTACTTCCACTACCAGCGATGGCCTACCGAGGAGAAGTGATCTGGCACCCCCGTCACCGGTGGCAGGCAATTCGGACCAGAGTCTCCTCGCCACCTTCACTGGCGGGCGCCACTCCCCTTCGTAAGTTGCGGTAACCAGGTCACCAGCCTGATCGGCGACGCTTCGCCACGCCGAGGATGGCACCATCGGTGTGTCCGCCAGACCTAACAGAACTGCCTCGTGGCCGACCAGGGTGGCATGAGCAATGGCCACCTGCACGGACCCGGCCTGACCTGAGGCCCAGTCTGCATTTCGCAGGAGAGTCGCCCTTTCGGGAAGCAGACTGGTGAGATCCACTGCACCGGCTACGACGATCAACTCATCAAGGCTTGCAGCGTCAGCAGCCTCGATGCTCCAGGTGACCAACGGGCGTCCACGAAAGTCGATCAACAACTTGTGACCTGATCCCGTCCAGCGGGTTCCTCCTCCCGCTGCCAGGATCACGGCGGCAGTACTCACGCTACTTCCACCTGCCTCAATCGTGGATGGAACCGTCGGTTTCAGACAACGCCTGAGTCGAACGGCACGTGCGCAGGGCAATTATCTCGGACACAATGGAGATGGCCGTCTCCTCTGGGGTGCGGGCTCCAATGTCGAGCCCGATGGGTGAACGCAGTCGTTCCACCCCCGCATCGTCAATTCCAGCCTCTCTCAGTCGTCCCAGGCGGTTCTTGTGGGTACGACGGGACCCCATCACTCCGATATAGCCAACCTCGGTCTCCAGCGCCGAAATGATGGCTGGTACGTCGAACTTGTTGTCGTGGGTGAGAACACAAATGGCGTCACGGGGACCCAGACCGGCCCCGATCTCTTCGAGAAGTCGGTTGGGCCAGTCGACAACCACCTCATCGGCGAGAGGAAACCGCTTCGTCGTGGCGAACACCTCCCTTGCATCACAGACAGTTACTCGGTAACCAAGAACCTTGGCTACACGCACCAGCGCGGCGGTGAAGTCAACCGCACCGAAGATAAGCATCTGCGGAGGTGGGGCGAACGACTCAACGAACACCTGCACCGTCTCCTCACGGGCCTCTCCGTGTTCGCCGTAGTGGCGCACGCCGCTACGACCGGCCGCGAGTTCTCCGCGAGCATCCCGCACCACTATCCGGTCAAGGTTGGTATCGCCCAGGGTGCCGTCGATCCGGTCGGTCCCGTTGTCAACGGGTTGAACGAGCAACTTGGATCCAGTCCCCGGACCGTCGACCACCGTAACCAACGAACAGGGCAAGTCGTGATCCCAGAGTTCCTCCAGCATGTCAAGAAGCACCCAAGTCGTATCGTTTACTGCTTCCAGAAACAGGTGGATGGTTCCACCGCAGGTCAACCCAACAGCGAAGGCTTCATCATCGCTGTAGCCAAATGTGACCATGCGTCCTTCACCGTTCGCCAGCACTTCAAGGGACTCAGTGACAACGGCACCCTCAACACATCCACCCGATACCGACCCAGCCACTTCGCCGTCTTCGGTGACAGCCATGGTGGCACCTGGAAGGCGTGGAGCTGAGCCCTCCAGGTCGATGACGCGCGCCAGTGCCACTCGGCTACCCCGATCGCGCCAGCTATGCAAATCACCGATGATCTCGCGCATACAAGTTGAAAGGCTAGGGCCTGACCTCCCAGATGACCTGATGGAAGGGATCAGACGACACCCATTTCGGCAATTGCGTCTGCAGCAGCTACCACATTGTTGGCCATACGTGCTGATGCTGCGTCAATCATGCGACCTTCCAACTGGGCCGCTCCCCTGCCGTCAGCTGCGGCTTCCGCCAATGCGGCAAGGATCCGCTGGGCTCGCTCAACCTCTTCCTCCGTTGGGGAGAACACCTCGTTGGCGAGGTCGATCTGTGATGGGTGAATCGCCCACTTGCCCTCGTATCCGAGAGCTGCAGCCCTCCTGGCACCAAGCATGAAGCCCTCGCTGTCTTTGATGTCACCAAATGGGCCATCGATCGGACGAAGCCCGTATGCGCGACATGCAACAAGTATCCGAGACATGGCGGAGTGCCACTGGTCGCCAGGATAGTCAGTGTTCAGACCACCGATATTCGTGGTCCTGGCACGACAGCTGGCTGCATAATCGGCCACCCCAAAATGCATCGCCTCTAACCTGTCACTGGACGTGGCGATTGCCTCAACATTGGCCATGCCGAGCGTGGTCTCGATGAGAACCTCGAGGCCGATCCGCTGTGTCAACCCCATGGCCATCTCTATCTGAGTCAGCATGGCATCTACCATGTAGACGTCTGCGGGCACGCCCACTTTAGGAATCATGATCGTGTCAAGACGCGTACCCGCCTGTTCAACGACATTGACGACATCGCGGTACATGTAGTGAGTGTCGATGCCATTGATCCGAACTGAGACTGTCTTACCAAGGCCCTGCCAATCAATGTCGCCGAGCACTTCGATGACACTGGTCCGTGCAACCTCTTTGTCATCTGGAGAAACAGCATCTTCTAGGTCTAAGAAAACGTAGTCGGCTCCACTCGCTGCGGCCTTCTCAAACATGTTTGGACTAGAACCAGGAACAGCCAACTCGCTGCGCTGCAGGCGCTGACGGACTACGGGGTGATGGGTATGGCTCACTGTTTATCTGTCTGATCTGAAGATATTGGACCGGCCGGATTAGAGGTTGACGGTAGGTTACGGCCCCACAGGGAAAACTGGAAGGACTGCAACCATCCTTCTTTACCCGGCTTCACCGACTGGGAGATGCAACGAGGTTTCGGTCAGATGAAACAATCCTCCACCCACGAGACGACCGATGTGGCCCTACGTTCTGACATTAGGCGACTCGGCACCCAACTCGGTGCCACGCTGGTTCGACAGCACGGCAAGAACCTGCTGGACACCGTTGAGCGCGTGCGGGCTCTTGCAAGGCGGGTTCGTCAGGATGCCAACGGCAACGACATCTCCCGGGAACTCGCCGACCTGCTCGGAAATGCCGATAACGACGAAGCGATCCTGTTGGTTCGGGCCTTCACCGTATATTTCCATCTTGCCAACGTGTCTGAACAGGTTCATCGCATCGAGGATCTGAACACCGAGATCGCCGATGTCGAACAGAACTTCGGCGAGACGATCCGATCCCTGGTCGATGCGGGCGTCGAGCCTTGCGAGATCTCAGAGTTGATCAACCGGACCGAGTTGCGACCCGTCTTCACGGCTCACCCAACCGAGGCCTCCCGCCGTTCGATTCTCAGCAAATTGGCAACGATTGCCGAACTCCTCGAAGACCGCAGCGAGCAACGTAGGACCGAAGCCGATAGGCAACGCATCGATAGGCGCATCGAGGAGTTGATAGAGGCGATCTGGCAGACCGACGAAATCCGCCACGAGAAGCCAGATCCTTTCGACGAGGCTCGATCGGTTTTGTTCTATCTGGAACAGACAGTTCGTGAAGCCGTCCCCGACCTGCTAGACGACATGGCCACCGCCCTCAAGTCGATCGGTGAGCGGATGGACCTTGACCACTCACCCATCAGGTTTGGCACCTGGGTAGGTGGTGACCGGGATGGCAATCCCAACGTGTCTCCTGCGATGACCGAAGCCGTTCTGAAACTCCAGCGCCGGCGTACCCTCAACTTACTAATAGCAGCAGTTGCCGACCTGGGCGCAAGCCTGAGCATAAGCACCAAGGTTCAGAGGATCTCCGAAGACCTGTCAGCAGCGGTCAAAGCCGACCAGGACCTGATCCCGGATCAGGTGGCTGCACACGGACGCGCTGAGCCATACAGAATCAGGTGTGCTGCCATCGGTTACCGCCTAACAGACACGGCCGCGGACCCACCCGGTCCAACTGCATACAGCAATCCGGCTGAACTAGATAGTGACCTTGCCGTTATGGATTCCTCACTTCGCTCCAATGGTGGCGCCCTACTCGCTGATGGCCACCTCTCTCGGATGCGGCGGACGCTCGCTGCTGTCGGGTTCCACATGGCAACGCTAGACATCCGGGAGCACGCAGACCGACACCACGAGACCCTCGCCCGACTGTTCACTGCAGTAGGGGTTGACTACGCGGGTGCCACGGTGCCGCAACGCACTGACCTGCTTGCTACCGAGTTGCAGAGCAGCCGCCCCCTCGCTCCACCCCACCAAGAGGACCCAGGCGATGCCCTGGCCTTGTTCCGCACCCTTCGTTCAATCATGGACCGCGATGGCGATGAGGTCATTGAGAGCTACATCGTTTCGATGACGCGTGGGGTCGACGACGTCCTAGCACCCGTTCTACTGGCCCGGGAGGTGGGCCTTGTAGATCTCGGTCGTGATGTCGCTCGTCTGGGCTTTGTACCCCTGTTCGAGACGATTGACGACCTGCGTTCAATCGGACCGGTCCTCCACTCACTCTTGGGGGTTGCCCCTTACCGACGCCTCGTTGACCTGCGGGGTGGGACTCAGGAGGTGATGGTCGGTTACTCCGACTCAAACAAGGACGGGGGTATCACGACCTCGCAGTGGGAGATCTATAAGGCCCTCCGACAGATCCGAAAGGTCGTAGCGGATACAGGGGTAAGAATCCGGATGTTCCATGGCCGTGGTGGGACCATCGGCAGGGGTGGAGGACCCACCCATGCATCCATCCTGAGCCAGCCCAGCGGGGTACTCGACGGACAAGTCAAGTTCACTGAGCAAGGTGAGGTGATCGCTGACAACTACGGGCTTCCCGAGATAGCCAACAGAAATCTGAACCTAGCACTTGCTGCCCTAACCGAAAGTTCCCTCGCACACCGCACACCACGACACGACGATGCAACTCTCACGCTCTGGTACGAGGTGATGGACGACGTCTCTGAGACTGCCTATAACGCGTACCGGGGGTTCATCGACGCACCTGGCCTTGTCGACTACTTCACCAGTTCGACTCCCGTTGAGGAGTTGAGTTCCATGAACATCGGATCCAGGCCATCACGTCGCACATCGGCGACAACAGGTATCGAGGGTCTACGCGCCATCCCGTGGGTTTTCGGATGGACCCAGTCGCGTCAGATCATCCCCGGATGGTTTGGTGCCGGGTCAGGACTCGAAGCCTCTCGCCTAGCGGGACATGGTGACGATCTTGCCGAGATGTATCGGAGTTGGAGCTTTTTCCGAACGTTCATTTCCAATGTCGAGATGACACTCGCTAAGACCGACTTGGCAATTGCACGCCACTACGTGGAGCGCCTAGTCGACCGTGACCTCCACCCCCTACTGGACCTCGTGTCAGCCGAACACGACCGTACCCTCAAACAGTTGGCCCTGATCACCGGCTCCGACCTACTTGACGACAAGCCACTCTTGCGCAGAACTCTTGAGGTCCGCGATACCTACCTAGATCCCCTGAATGTTCTCCAGGTGGAATTGCTCGCCCGCTCCCGACAGGGTGACGACACCTCCGAAGCCCACAGAGCCCTCCTATTAACTATCAACGGCATAGCAGCGGGCCTGAGAAATACTGGCTAGGCGTCGAGTGCCGCTGCGAGGGACCTGAGGGATTCGAGGCTATGCCCCTCAAGGAACCTGTCCACGTAGGGCAAGGCTGCAGCCATTCCTCGTGCTAGGGGTTCGTACCCAGGTGAGGCCTTTAAAGGGTTTACCCAGACCACCTGATGGGCAACCCTCGACAACCTGGCCATCTGCTCATCCATGACCTCGGGAGTACCACGATCCCAGCCGTCGGACAACACCACGACCGTCGCACCACGTGCCATGCCACGCACGCCCCATGAATCGTTGAATTCCCTCAAACCGTCACCCAGCCGCGTGCCGCCAGACCAGTCAGCGACGGCTAGCGCTGCCGCAGACAGGGCTGCATCGGGGTCTCTGGTTGACAGTTCGCGCGTAAGGCGGGTGAGGCGGGTCCCGAGAGCGAAGGCCTCAACATCCTGGCAACCGACCAAACCCGCGTGCACGAAACGGACGAGCGCACGCGTGTAGGGCTCCATCGAGCCACTCACGTCGAGGAGCAGCACGAGCCGGCGTTGACGTTCTCCTGTCTCGGTGAACATCCGATACATCGGCTCCCCACCGGTGCGCAATGCCTCACGGACAGTCCTACGCAGGTCGGGATAGCCCCGTCGAGCAGATGGCTCACGTCGCCTACAAGGTCGTTTGGCACCACCTATCCGCATTCTCAAAATTATTTCATATAACTCGTCGAGCTCACCATCGGTGCACTGTGCGAAGTCTTTGCTTCCCAGGATCTCTACCTTTGAGTAGCGCACGCTGGTCACGTCACGGTCAGACTCCGTCTCCTCATCAGCATCATCCACAGCAGATTCCTCGTCTAGCAGGAGGGTGAGCGATGCCGGATCTGACTGGGTCCCGAGATCCGCGTTGCCGCCCAACCAGTGGATGCGAAACACCTCGTCGTAGACGGCGATTTCCTCAGGCCGAGTGACGAGTGTCGCTCGGCCAGACCAATAAACCCCGCTGTGCCTGTCGGCACCCACCTCAGCCAGAGCACGCCCGAACTCCAGGGTGCTGCCGACCGGCACAGTCAGACCGGCACCACGAAGTGCCGTCACAAAGCCGACGACATGACAGTCAAGCGTTCGTTCGAACGTGGTCACCTTCTGCTCAACCGCCGCGAGCGGAGCTGAGCAGGTCACTGAACCCACGGGAACGAGCCCTGTCCTGATCCTCCCTGTACTTGAGAAGAGTCCCGATGGTGGTGTCGATTGCCGCCTCATCGAGGTCATCGACCCCCACCAACACGAGTGCCTCTGCCCAGTCCAGGCTCTCTGCCACACCCGGTGGCTTGTAGAGGCCCATCTCTCTGAGCTGAGCCGCTACGAGTGCCACGTCTCTGGCAAGTGAGGTCGGCACGTGAGGCGCCCGGACCCGCAGAATCTCGACCTCGCGTTCGATGCCAGGGTGTTCTACCCAGTGGTAGATACAGCGTCGCTTCAACGCATCGTGCACGTCGCGTGTGCGGTTGGAGGTGATTACTACCACCGGAGGTACTACAGCAGTGAACGTTCCAAGTTCAGGAACCGTTATCGCATAGTCAGAAAGGATCTCGAGTAGAAACGCCTCGAACTCGTCGTCCGATCTATCTACCTCATCGATGAGGAGAACCGGTGGTGGCCCTTCGATCGTGGCCAGGGCACGGAGCAGGGGGCGCCGCACGAGGAACCGTTCTTGGTAGAGCTCGTCCTCAAGGTCGGCCACGTCCACCCCCGAGGCTGCTCCCGCTGCTTCGGTTGCACGCAAGTGGAGAAGCTGCTTTGCGTAGTCCCACTCGTACACAGCTTGTGCCGAATCGAGACCTTCGAAGCACTGCAAACGGATCAGGCCGCCATCTGACCATGAGGCCAGTGCCTTACCCACCTCGGTCTTACCTACCCCGGCCTCCCCCTCAAGAAGCAGGGGTCGCTGCAGTCTCAGGGCCAGGAATATGGCCGTGGCGAGACCCTCGTCGGCTAGGTACTCACAGCCTGCCAGTGCTTCAACCACTTCATCGACGGTGGCTACGTCATGAACACCCATTACGTCAGGCTAGCGAAGCGTTGAGGTCCGCCATTTGCCCGCCACGTATTTCTGGCTGACAGTTCTAGGTCAGCGGCCGGACTCTTCTAGCCCGCGTCGGGTGAGCACCCGGGCCAGGTGGCAGCGGTAGTCAACTGAGGCATTCAGATCCCCTGTGGGCTCAAGCCCGTCGGCAGCCAGTGCTGCGGCATCCTCAGCTGAAGCCCCAGAGGCAACTGCCTCCTCCACGGCTTCGGCCCGAACAGGGCGGGCATCCATGTTTACGAGACCCACACCACAGGTTGAACCATCAACGATGACAGCGGCACCGACGATCGCCCAGTCCTGAGCGCGCCGGTTGAACTTCTGGAAGGACCAGGATGCATCGGGCCGCTTGGGAATGCGTACCTCAGTGAGCATCTCGTCATGGTGAAGAACAGTCTCAAGGAAGCCGGTAAAGAACTCATCTACTTCAACCTCCCGATTGCCTCCCGGCCCGCTGATCACCAGGCTGCCGCGGAGGGCGATGACAGCAGCGGGCAGGTCCGATGCCGGATCTCCATGGGCCAGCGATCCACCCAGAGTCCCCCTATGTCGCACCTGGGGATCTCCTACCTTCGAGGTGGCCGCAGCGAGGAGCCCTGCCTCAGCCTGAACCAAGTCGCTGATTTCAACATCACGGTGGCGTGTTAGGGCACCGATCGCAACGTGGTCGCCGTCCTCGCGAATATAGGAGAGACTAGAAAGCCTGCCGACGTCGACAACTAGTGAAGGCGCGGCCAGCCGATACTTCATGAGTGGGAGCAACGAGTGTCCGCCCGCCAACAACTTCGCCTCGTCACCGTGCTCGGCCAACAGAGCTAGAGCATGATCGACCGACTCGGCTCTCTCATAGTCGAACGCGACCGGAATCATGTCTTGTTTCCAGTTACATCTAGGACCGCCCTGACGATGTTGTGGTATCCAGTGCAGCGGCAGAGGTTGCCCTCAAGGCCCTCGCGCACCTGCTCTTCAGTCGGCTCCGGGCACTCCTCGAGAAGCGAAACAGCGGCCATGACCATGCCCGGGGTGCAGTAGCCGCACTGGAGGGCATGATTTTCGTGGAAAGCCTGTTGCACCGGGTGCAGAGTCTCGCCGTCTGAGAGTCCCTCAATGGTGGTCACGTTCTGGCCGTCTACCTGCACCGCCAAGATGGTGCACGACTTGACGGCCTCACCGTCCAGGTGGACCGTGCACGCACCGCACGATGACGAGTCGCATCCAATGTTGGTACCGGTCATGCCGGCATGGTCGCGAATGTAGTGGACAAGAAGGGTCCGCGGTTCAACATCATGGGAGATGGGCTCACCGTTGATTTTCAAAGTTACCTGCACCGGTGGTCTCCTCTCATCTCATTATTTCGGTCCATTGGTTGTCCCGGAAGTTTCACGACGGTGCGTGACCCTAGTCCCGAAGTGCGTCAGGGTAGGCATTCACGGAGCCAGCTTCATGAGTGCCCGGAATGCGGATGCTCCAGTAAAGAGTGCCATTAACGCGATCGCCACGAGCCCCGGCCATGTTAGATCCCATGACATCTCGCCAACGAAACCCTGGCGTGCCAGCCTCAACACGTTTGTGAGCGGATTCAAGCGTGCGGCATCGTGGAGCCAGCCCTCTAGGAAGTCGATCGGTACCTGCCCGACAGACAGGAACATGCTGGAGAACCCGATCACCTGAACAATCATCATCGAACGTAGAGAGCGGAGTCGATAGGCAATTGTCAGGCCAATCAGACAGAACACTACCGACAGGCCAGCCGTCGCCACGTACAGGCTGACTAAACCAATAACCCCACCGGGCAGTTCCAGACCACCGAGAGCGGCCACGCCAAGGACACAGGTGGTCGGAATGATCGAGCGCACTCCGCTGTAGCCGGTGGTGCCAATGAGAATCGGCAGACGGCTGCCCGGGGTCAGGAGCAGGCGATCAAAGAAACCGTTTTCAATGTCGTCAGCGGCCGACATGGCTCCCCCGACGCCGGCAAACACGGCCCCCTGGAGTGCCGCGTATGGAGCCATCCAGTTGAAGATGTTGGAAGTTCCATACCCTTCGATCTTGGTCAACGAACTAAATGCCCCTGTGAAACTGATCACAAAGAAGATCGGCATGACGACGGTCGGTATCAGGATCACTGGGCGTGCCCGCAGTCGCTGGAGGCCCCGAATGCATATTGCAAGACTCACACTCCAGCTGTGGCCTACACCGATTGCGACGGCTGTCGTGCTCATAGGATCGCCAGTCTTCGGTTGAGTGCTATGACTGCAGCCGAAATCGTCATCATTGCCAGGGCAGTAGGTAGGCCGAGGGCCTGGAGTGCATCTGCCGAAGACCATTCGTTGATGACCAGACGGCGGACAGGGTTGATGACCCATGACAGCGGATTGTTCTCTGCAACCACTTTGAACCATCCACTCATGAGGTTGGTCGGGAAGAAGGCCGAGCTCATGAATATGGACACGAAGATGAGCGGGAATGTCGCACCAACCGCTTCCTGAGAGCCGGTTCGAAAGGCCATCACCTGCGCCATGGCTCCTATAAAGAGAACCAACAGGGCCGCCACCACCACCAGTACGAACATCGCTGCCGGTCCTCCAGCAACCTCAACACCAAATATCAAAAACACGGCCAAGATCACTGTGGCCTTCACCGAGGCCACTACGGCCGCCCCGGCCAACCGTCCAAAAAGAATCGGGGCCCGAGCCACCGGTGATACCAGTAGGCGTTCCAGGAACCCGTTTTCGATGTCTAGTGCCAACTCCGAGCCTGCTGCTGTGGCTCCAAAGGTAACTGCCTGCACTATGCAGGCTGGGAGGATGAAGTCCAAGAACGAGTCGACCTCGGGGAACCCTGGCATGTCCAGGACTCGGCCAAACTGCTTGGTGTAGACCGCTGCGAGCAGCAGGGGAAAGATGAGTCCCGGCAACACTGAGAGGAACTGTCGCTTCTCACTGACAACAGACCGACGCGTTAGTTCCCATGTCTGGGAGCCGATGGCCATGACACGAGAGACTGATGACGCGGTCACTGCTCGTCTCCGGAACCCTCCAGGCGACGTCCAGTGGCATCGGCAAAAACATCATCGAGGCTGGGGGCATCCAACTCCAAGTGGATGACCGTCACACCGGCTGTATCCAGCGCCCGGACTACATCGGCCACCCGAGCAGCACCTTCGTCTAAACCGATGGCAACGCGGCCCTCCCGGGAGGGCCGTTCGCCACCAAAGCCCCTCATCACTGTTCTAGCCAATGCCACGGATTCAAGATCAACCTCGACCCGAAGCGTTGGCGCACCTACGGTGCCTTTAAGTGCTGTGGGTGTTCCTTCACGAACCAACTTCCCGTGGTCGATAATGGCAACTCTCCCCGCCAACTGATCGGCCTCCTCGAGGTATTGTGTGGTCAAGAACACCGTTGTTCCCAGTTCCGCGTTAAGACGCCTGACTTCCTGCCAGAGTGCCTGACGGCTGGTCGGATCCAGTCCGGTTGTTGGCTCATCAAGGAACAGGATCTGTGGCTCATGCACGAGTGAGAGGGCAAGGTCCAAGCGCCTACGCATTCCACCTGAATAGGTACCGACTCGCCTGTCAATCGCTCCCGTCAGGCCGACCCTTTCGAGGAGTTCTGGGCCACGTGTTCGGATCACAGAGCGTGGAATGCCATGCAGTACTGCTTGCAAGCGGATCAATTCGCTACCTGTCATAAGGGGGTCGATTGCAGCATCCTGGAGGGCTACACCGATCATCTTTCGAATGTCGCCAGCCTGGGTCATCACATCGCAACCTCCCACCCTGGCCGAGCCCGACGTCGGATGCAGGAGGGTCGTCAGCATCCGAACAACGGTTGATTTACCAGCGCCGTTAGGGCCAAGAAATCCGAATATCTCACCCTTGTCGACGCTCAGGTCCACACCGTCGACTGCGATGATCTCGCCAAAACGCCTGATGAGACCCGTTGCCTCGATTACAGCCGTCATGTTCCAAACACCACGGTCCTCGCTTACATAGACCTGCCCTCATCGAGTCAGGTAGCCGTGAACGCTCACCGGCGTTTTCTTTCACAGGTGAGCGCCGGTGACGCTAGCCGGGGACCCACCCCAGGCTTGAGTCCGGCTAAAGCCTCACCGGACATGTCTGGCAACCGTCTGATCAGCGATTAAAGGGCCAAACCCCGGGCAGTTGGCGGACCGCTGCTGGCGGTGGGAGAACCGCATACGCCTCCTCGTCCGGGAGAACGAGGTTGTACTCGCGGCGTGCACGCTCCTCAATTTCCTCATCAGTGTTGAGGGCATCGATCCGGAGCTCGTAAACCCGGTTGGCCTGCTCAAGTTCCTCCACCTGAACCCGCAGGTCCAGATTCACCTGGCGCTGGTTGAGCCAGTCTCTAAAGGGAACAACACCGAATGCGAGGGTTGCAGTTGCCACTGCCAGGGTCACCCCCAGGAATGGCAGGAACCTAGTGCCGGCTACCTTCACTCGGGGTGGTCCTGTCTCCCGGCCAGGGCAGCTTTTCCCCTATAGGCCGCAGCCTCGCCCAGATCTTCCTCAATGCGTAGCAATTGGTTGTACTTGGCGACCCTGTCGCTGCGTGCAGGTGCACCGGCCTTGATCTGCCCACAGTTGGTCGCAACAGCAAGGTCTGCGATCGTGGTGTCCTCGGTCTCACCGGAACGGTGTGACACTACGGCTGTGTACCCATTGGCCGTTGCCAACTCAATTGCCTCAAGGGTTTCAGTGAGGGTTCCGATCTGGTTGACCTTGATGAGGATGGAGTTTGCGACACCACTGTCTATTCCCCGCTGGAGCCGTCCGGTGTTGGTGACGAACAGATCGTCACCTACCAACTGGGTGCGATCACCGACAGCTTCGGTGAGAGCAGCCCAGCCATCCCAGTCATCTTCAGCCATGCCATCCTCTATCGAGATGATCGGATAGCGCTCACACAAGTCGGTCAAGTAATCAACCATCTCCCCTGATGAAAGGCTGCGACTCTCTCCGGCAAGTTCGTAGGAGCCGTCCTTGAAGAACTCAGTCGACGCAACGTCCAAAGCAAGGGCCACATCACTGCCCGGGTTGAAGCCCGTCGCACTGATCGCCTCGACCAGCAGTTGAATGGCTTCCTCATTGGACTCCAGGTTGGGAGCGAAGCCGCCTTCATCGCCTACAGCTGTCGCCAGGCCACGACTGGAGAGGACGTCCCTGAGGGTGTGATAACACCCGACTCCCCACCGGAGGGCCTCACTGAAAGAGGCCGCTCCAACGGGCATGAACATGAACTCCTGGATGTCGACGTTGTTGTCGGCATGTTCGCCTCCGTTGATGACGTTGAACATGGGTACGGGAAGGACATGCGAGTTGGTGCCACCCACGTACCTGTACAAGGCCACTCCGGCTTCGTCGGCGGCAGCGTGTGCCACGGCCAGCGAAATCCCCAGAATGGCATTGGCTCCGAGCCTGCCCTTGTCGTCAGTGCCGTCCGCATCGAGAAGAGCGCGATCCACCGTTCGCTGGTCACTGGCTTCAAGGCCCCTTACAACAGCGGCCAGGTCAGTATTCACGTTGGCAACAGCCACTGACACACCCTTGCCTGCCCACAATTCACCACCGTCACGGAGCTCAACCGCTTCGAACCGGCCGGTCGATGCACCGCTTGGAACCATCGCGCGTCCGGCCGCTCCACTCTCAAGCAAGACCACGACCTCGACGGTCGGGTTGCCACGGGAATCAATAACCTGTCGTCCTGCGACGACATCGATGCTGCTCACGTGTGCTCCCTTACGATGACCCCGTCTCTCTGGAACCAACGCTACCGCCAGCCTGTCGCCTGAAGTGGGCGCGTGTGGCCTCGTCGGCAACAGTCAGGTCGATCCCTTCCTCAGCTGCTAGGGATTCGACGACCCTCACCACCCGAGTGAAACGTCGCAGGGCGCCCCGAAGGGCATCTTCGGCGTTGAGCCCGTTGTCACAAGCCCACGCTGTCAGCGCCATCAGTGTGTCACCCAAGTCCCCGCTGGATACACCGGTCGAACTAACCGCTGGTGCAACTTCTGGAAACACGCCGATCCCACGGGCGCGCATGAGCGCCTTCTGGGCCATTGCCAGAGCTGGGAGGGCTGAGGGAATTCCGTCAAGTGAGGAGGACCTTCCCTTCTCTTCGGACTTGATCCGATCCCAGTTTGAGATGACCCCATCGGCATCATCGGCTACCACCCGCGCTCCATCTGGTTCTGGGAACACATGGGGATGTCTCCGACGCAACTTGTCATGGATGCCCCTAGCCACATCAGCCATGTCGAAGCGACCATCATCGGCAGCTATCCGGGCGTGGAAAACCACCTGGAAGAGAAGGTCCCCCAACTCCTCCTCCAGATGGTCGCTTCCCTCGCCAGTCTCCTCATCGAAAGCATCGAGAGCCTCAAGGACCTCGTAGGCCTCTTCGATCAGATGGGGCCGCAGCGATGCGTGGGTCTGTTCAGCATCCCAGGGGCATTCCAGTCTGAGAGTGGCTACCTGCTCCACGAACCGTTGCACCTCAACAGCGATCGGAGATTCCATCTCGGGGATGTAAAGGCATGTCAAGTGGTCCGGTTGAACCTCGTCGCACAGCGAGTCCCAGTGGATTGAGCGAATCACCTCTTTGTCGGTACCCAGACCCTGCATCATGGTCACAGCCGCCGAAGGCGGTTCAGGAATCGATGCCACCAGGTCGGCGAGCACCGTCTTGGTGTCGACCTGGGCAACGAGCATCGGTCCGCGCTCCCCGGCCGCCTCGATCGGGAACCTGTGGGCATCGATGATGCGCACCCCCTCGGAGAGAGGGTCGATTCGAAGGCGGGACCACGCCAGATCCACAAAAGAGAGGGCCGGAAGCACCACCGTGTCGACCCGGTCGTCCCGGATAAGCATCTCGACGGTCCGCTCTGCGACCATTGGTGAACCGGGAACCGCATAGAGGGCTGAACCAGCCTTAGTGGCGGCAGCGACCACCTCGTCGACGATCCCCTTGTAAGCATCGTCGAAGGACGCTGCAGCCTCATAGTGGTGGTCGAGGGTGGTCACGTCTCCTAACAAGCTGACGGCGGGGTGTCTAACTGTTCGGACGAAGCGCACCTCACTTTTCGCGATCGCCTCCAACGTGCCTGTCGTAGCAAGGTCGCTACCAGCGGGACCTAGACCAATGATTGTGACCGTCGGCTCCATTACAGGTCAGGAACCCCGGCCGGCCCCATCAGGGGATGTCGGCCCGTCTGGCGGGAGGACGCGCCCGACAGCGTTGTCCCACTTCCCATATCGGGGGTCGATGGTGACCTCCCGGGTGAGTGTGGCCAAGTGGAGCATCACGCCCGGAAGTCGTTCGCCCAAAGCCTCGAAGGGAACCGGTTCGACGGCACCCGGCTGATCGATTCGGATCACATGAAACCCGAACTGGCTGGGAACCGGACCCACGAGTTCCTCGCCCTCACTTAACGCACCGAGGACTGCTCGTTCATAGGTTGGCACAAAGGACCCGATTGGAGCGCAGCCCAATTCTCCACCTCTGGCAGCCGAACCGGGATCTTGGGAATGTACTTCTGCTAGGTCAACAAAGTCCTCACCAGATCTGAGACTCCCCATCAAAGCCAATGCCTCACCCTCCTCTAAGACCAGGATGTGACTGGTGCACAAGTTGTGCCCAACCACGTCTGCTCCGGCCTCGTAAGCGGCCTTCACGGCATCGCCACCAGCCACGACCAGATCCAGTGAGGCCTGCCAGCGCATGAGCGTCGAGAGGGCCGCTGCCTCGGGGTCGAATCCGCCAACAAGCAGCTTGTCACGTGCGGCATCGAGGTCTTCGGCGCCCACCTCGAGGCCGTGTTCGGCCAACATGTCTATTACCGCCTCGTAGCGGACCATCTGATCGAGCACCTTGACTACACCGTCAGTGTTCATGGTGGCACCTACGGAGCCGGGCCCGAAGCTGTCCTCCACCAACTGGGTCAGCGTCGTTCGATCGACGGTCGTCCTACCCACCTCCAGGGCTACTTCGGAAGCTCCACAGGCTGACACCGCCGTAGCGGCCAGGAATACGACAGAAACGAGACGGGAAACGAACATCATGGACTCGCAATGGTAGGGGACGTCACGCCCGGGCCAACAGGCTTAGTTTTCACGGGAATGAGATCCTCGATCATTGCCGTCAGGTCACCGATCAGGTTGGCACCGTCGACTGGAAGGATCAGTTGCCTCGACCCCTCTTTGTAGACAGCATGCGGATAGAGGCGGGTCAGTCGCGTCTGCCTACTTAGCGGAAGAATGACAGGTGAGCAGCGGGCCACCCGTTCGGGCCCGCCGAGGCCCGGACCCCGACCTACGGCAACCTCTGTCACTTCCCTTTCTACGCAGAGCGTGCGCAGGCGACCTACTTCAATTAGTGCCTCTGCCGCAGGTGGTAGAGGCCCGTATCGGTCCTCCCACTCGGAGCGGACAGCGTCGATGTTAGTAGCGTCAGGGGTAGTGCCGGCAGCAGCCAACTTCCTATAGGCCTCAAGACGCAGATCGCTACGAGATACATAGTCCTCTGGTAGATGGGCATCGACCGGCACCTCGACTCTAATCTCGGCCGGGGCCTCGGGGATCCTGCCGGCCAGTTCGTCCACGGCCTCGGTCACCATCTGGCAGTAGAGGTCGTAGCCGACAGTTGCCACGTGGCCACTCTGGCCTGTTCCTAACAGGTTGCCGGCTCCCCTGATCTCGAGGTCACGCATAGCAATGCGAAATCCGGACCCAAGGTCAGTTGTCTCCCCAATGGTCCTGAGCCGTTCGTAGGCTTCCTCGCTGAGGGGCCTGTCCGGAGGGGTGAACAGGTAGGCGTAGGCACGCTGTCCAGCCCGACCGACCCGTCCACGCAACTGGTGCATCTGTCCCAAGCCAAGCAGGTCCGCCCGGTCCACAACGAGGGTATTGACCGTTGGCATGTCTATGCCAGACTCAATGATCGTCGTACAAACCAGCACGTCGTAGCGGCCCTCCCAGAAGTCCATAACGATGGTCTCGAGACTTACCTCATCCATCTGTCCATGGGCAACCGCTACCCGGGCCTCAGGTACTAGTTCGCGGATTCCCCCGGCGATTTGGTCGATGTCGTAGACGCGGTTGTGAACAAAGAAAACCTGGCCATCGCGAAGCAACTCGCGCCTAATGGCCTCGGCAACGGCTCTCTCGTCGTATCCGCCTACGTAAGTGAGGATCGGCTGTCGGTCCGCCGGAGGTGTGTTGAGAAGGCTCAGGTCACGAATACCGGTTAGCGACATTTCGAGTGTGCGCGGAATCGGTGTTGCGGTGAGAGTCAGCACGTCCACGTCACTCCTGAGAACCTTGATTGCCTCTTTGTGGCTCACCCCGAAGTGCTGTTCCTCGTCAATCACCAACAGACCCAGATTCTTGAACACGATGTCCTCTGAGAGAAGGCGATGGGTACCGATCACGACGTCGATAGACCCGTCGGCTAGACCCTCTACAACGCGACGCGCCTCACTCGCTGTCAAAAACCTGCTCAGCACCTCGACTCTCACTGGGTATGGCGCGTAGCGGTCCCTGAAGGTCTGCCCATGTTGCTGGGCGAGCAGTGTTGTCGGTACAAGGATCGCCGCTTGGCAACTGTCCTGGACTGCTTTGAAGACCGCCCGGACCGCCACCTCAGTCTTACCGAATCCAACATCGCCACACACGAGCCGATCCATGGGAAGAGGACGCTCCATGTCGACCTTGATGTCCTCAACGGCTCCGAGTTGATCGGCTGTCTCCTGGTAGGCGAAGGACTGCTCCAACTCGCGTTGCCATGGGGTATCGGGAGCAAAAGCATGGCCGGTGGCGGAAACACGCTGTTGGTACAGCAGTACTAGTTCTTGAGCGATCTCTGCGACAGCTGAACGCACCCTGGACTTAGCCTTCTGCCAGTCCGATCCACCCATCCGGCTGAGGCTCGGCTTCTCTCCGCCGGTATGCGGACGAATCACGTCAATCTGATCAGTGGGCAAGTAGAGGCGGTCCTCACCCTTGTATTCAAGAAGCAAGTAGTCGCGTTCGACGCCACCCAGTTTTCGGGTCACCAGCCCTGCAAACCTGGCGACACCGTGATGTTCGTGAACGACATGGTCACCTGGGGCTAAGTCCTCAAAAACGCGCACGGCAGCGGTACGCCGGGGCTTCATTCGACGACGGGTCCGCCGACGTCCCGTCATTTCCGCCTCAGTCACGACAGCCAGTCCCGATGACGGCAGTACAAAACCGCGCTCAAGCGGTGCTACGACCAGGTGGGCTTTACCCCTAAGTGGGTCGGCGTCAGGACCAGCCGTTGTCACCTCTATTCCAGATTCCAAGAGACGCTGGCTGAGCCGATCGACACTTCCTTCTCCATCTAAGGCGATGACGACCCGAATGCCTTCAGCAAGGAGATCTGTTAGACGCCCCAGGACACCTTTTTTGTCGGTGTCGGAAGCGGCGGGCGCCGCATGCCACCCGGAGGCCGAGATAGTCTCTACCCCCGGACCCTCGGGGACGGCATCAAGTGCCCATACAGGTGCACTCGTGTGTACTAACAATCGGTTCCAATCTGTATGCAAACGCGGAAAGTCGGCTACATCGGCACCCCACGTGACGGCCAGGGTGTCGGCCAGGGACTCCTCTTCAGTCAGCAGGTCTGCGATCCGGTCTCGAAGTCGCCTGGGCTCAATTGCGATAACAAGGGCATCGTCATCGAGCAGGTCAAATAGGACCCGCTCGTCTCCTGACAGCCACGGCAGCCACGACTCCATACCGTCAAAGAGTTCTCCACTGGACAAGCGATCCCATTGCTCTTGACCCCACGGTTGTTCGACTGCCAGAGCAGTGGCTCGCTCACGTGTCTCACTGTCGAGGATCAACTCTCTGCACGGAAGAATCTCAACCTCGGCGCGGGGAACAGTCGCCCGCTGGTCGGCAACACCGAATTCGCAGAGTCGATCAACCTCATCGCCCCAGAGGTCGATTCGCACCGGAGCATCCGAGGTGGAGGGCCAGACATCAACGATCGAACCCCTTACAGCCAACTCGCCTCGGTGCTCAACCTGATACTCACGTCGATAACCCGATGCCACCAACTTTGAGACCAGCAGCGTCTGGTCGACCACGTCACCCGGGCCTATCAGAAGTGGTTCGACGCCTCCCGCTCCGGGCCCCAGGCGCTGAGCCAGGGCCCTACCCGATGAGACCACAACCTGTGGCCGATCCACCAGACTCGACAACCGGTGGAGGACGTGCAGGCGACGACCCATTGTCTCGATGCCTGGGCTCACCCTCTCAAATGGCAGGGTTTCCCATGCGGGGAACAGTTCTACCCGATCGTGACCCAGGTAGAGGCGCAGGTCTGCTGCCAAATATTCAGCTTCGCTTCCAGTCGGAACAGCGACCACCAATGGGCACCGACCAGTCTGTCGTGCAACTGCGGCCAGAACGATTGCCCTTGCAGGCTCCGCCACGGCAAGGGTCGCGTGCTTCTTACCCAGCACCGACACCAAAGCTGACTCGTCAGCCAGCATGTCGGGGAGGCCGGTTAGGAACTGCTCTCTCACGGAGTCACGGACGGGTGTTGAAGCGGGACATCGCTTCGTCGACCCCCACTGTCACGATCATTTCTACGGCATCAGCAGCCTCTTGGGCCACGACTGCCAACTCGGTGGCCTCAGCGACCCCAGGCCTGCGCAGCACATGATCTGCACCCGATTGCCTTCCAGGAGGCTTACCAACACCGATTCGAACGCGCAGATAGTCCTGAGTCTTGAGGTGTGCCGTAATTGAACGGAGGCCATTGTGACCCGCCAGCCCGCCCCCTGACTTCACTCTTAATTCTCCCACGGGAAGGTCCAGCTCGTCGTGGACGATCAGGATTCGCGTGGGGTCGTCGATCCCGTGACGGTGAACTAGTTTGACTACTGCCTGTCCAGATTCGTTCATGAATGTCTGCGGAACCGCGAGGGCGACCCGCTCCTCTCTGATGCGGACCTCGGCCACACGTGCCAACTCCTTGGACTTTCGAAGAGGGGTGGAGTGCCGCTCAGCCAGCAATGCCACGACCTCGGCCCCGGCGTTGTGGCGAGTGCCCTCGAACCTGGAACCAGGGTTACCAAGGCCTACAACTAGCAGAGAGGCGGGTTCACCACGTTTCTCCTGGCTGGACCTTCCGAACCGCCGGATCATGTCCGGAACCGCAACCTATTCCGATTCTGAGTCGCCGCTGTCCTCGGTGGAAGCGCCTTCAGTTTCCTCTGAAGGCTCACCGTCTTCACCTTCGCCTTCCCCAAGTCCCAACTCAGCAGCAAGAGCAGCCGCCTCAGCAGCCTCTTCAGCAGCAATTGCATCGAGTGTGGAGCGGGTGATCATGCCGACTGCAACTGCCTCATCGGGATCAACGTCAGTGGTCACGCCCTCAGGGAGTAGGAGGTCACCAACACGCGTTGAGTCACCGATGGTGAGGGCCGAAATGTCAACTTGGATCTCGGTGGGAATGTTGTCAGGTGCTGCGTTGACAGTCAGCGTAAAGAGGTTCTGGTCAACCATGCCGTCGTTGTCAGTAACCTCCTTGGCCTCGCCGATCATCACAATCGATACGTCGACAGTGATGTCTTGGTCGGGGTCAACTCTGACGAAATCAACGTGCAGGACGTCCCGGCGCACTGGATGACGCTGGATCTCCCTGACGATCGACATGTGCCGCTCGCCTCCGACCTCAAGGTTGATAATGGCGTTCAAGCCAGCCTCGGTGGTAATGGCCCTACGCAGTTCGGGCCACTCGACGGAAACCACCAGGGGATCCTGCTGGAGTCCGTAGAGGACCGCTGGGATGTGACCAGCCGTTCTACTGCGGCGGCTGGATCGGGTTCCGGTAGTTCGACCGGTTGCTGCTGTAAGAACAATTTCGTCCATTGGAACGCTTCCTGCAGAAAGGGGAGGGTTGTTGGCCAGGAGGTGACCGGACCGACAGACGAGCCTACCGGGGTCAGGGACGAGGTGGAACTCTGTGGTACCTGACAGAAATGAGTTCTGTTGGGATTAAGCCAGGTTGTTGCCACCGAAGATTTCACTGACCGAGGCATCTGCAAACACCGCACCGATCGCCCTAGCGATGAGCGGTGCAACGGAGAGAACCTCGATGAAGTCAGGATCTGCATCCTCCGGCAAGGGGACGGTGTCGGTAACGATGACTTTCTCAATCAAAGAGGCTTCAAGCCGCTCCAAGGCCGATCCAGAGAAGATGCCGTGTGTGGTCGCCGCAATGACCCTTGAAGCTCCCCTCTCTGCTAGCTGGTCCGCTGCAGCGCAGATGGTTCCAGCAGTGTCGATCATGTCGTCGACCAGGATGCAGACCTTGCCTTCCACCTCACCGACTACCTCTTTGGCCTCAACAGTATTGAATGCCGAGTGGGCACGTCGCTTGTGCACGATGGCCAGATCGGCGTGAAGTTGAATCGCGTAACGCTCAGCCACCTTCACCCTCCCGGCATCAGGCGACACGATTGCCAGGTCGCCATCAAGTGAGTTGAGTCGCTCAATGAGGACAGGCATCGCCGTCAGGTGGTCTACAGGCCCGTCAAAGAAGCCCTGGATCTGCCCGGAGTGCAAGTCGACTCCGACCAGCCTGCTTGCTCCAGCTGCTTTGAACAGGTTGGCTACCAACTTTGCGGTAATCGGTTCACGACCCGACGATTTTCGATCCTGGCGTGCATAGCCATAGTGTGGGCATACGACAGTGATGCGCTTGGCCGAGGCCCGACGTGCGGCGTCTACCATGATCAACTGTTCCATCAGCGAGTCGTTGATAGTGGTTCCTGGAACGTGGCAGTGGGTCTGAATAATGAAAACGTCACTGCCACGTATGGACTCTGAGAAGCGGCAGTGGATCTCGCCGTTGGCGAACTCTGCCAGGTTGGGTTCACCCAATTCCTCCCCCAGCTCACTGGCGATCGCCTCGGAGAGGGGACGGCTGATTCGTCCGGATACGAGGTAGAGCTTCTTGTTCGTGACGAGTTCCATGCGTCGGCGATTCCTCGCTGTCGGTCTGGTTGATTTGTCAAAAGCCGAGTGTATGACGCGCGATCCCGCGCTGGTGGATGTGTTTTAATGATTGTCCGTCATCAGCTCACATATACGACTACTGGAACGCATCGCTATGAGGAAGAAGTTTCTCCGCATGCTGTCGATAACACGACAAACCGATCTGCCAACACCCGGTCGGTCCAGCGCTCTGCCGACCCTGTCTCCAACCGGGCCGTAGGCTCACGTTTCATGACCAACCGACGAACACCGACCAGCCTTCCGATAGGCGGCCGGCCGGCCTATGAGGTCATGGCAGACCTAACCGATAGACGATCTCATGACGTCAAGTGGGCCGACGGACGGACCTTCGGCTTGGTATTTGACGGTGGAGAGGACGTCCGTGAGGTCGCTGAGGAAGCCGCTCGTCTCTTCTTCCACGAAAACGCCCTGAATACCCTGGCCTTCCCATCCCTCGGCTCTATCCAGTCCGAGATCTGTAGCTGGACAGCTGACCTACTCCACGGCTCCGGTGCTGCAGGCTTCCTCACCAGTGGAGGAACCGAGAGCATCCTCTGTGCGGTTCTGGCTGCACGCGACAGGGCCAAGGTCGAACGAGGTCTTACAGACCCTGTGATGGTGCTCCCGATCAGTGCCCACGCCGCCTTCCACAAGGGTGCCCATATGTTCGGCCTGCGCACGAGGACCGTGCCCGTGACTGCTGACTGGACCACCGATCTGGATGCAATGAACGATGCCGTAGGACCGGATACGGCACTAGTCGTGGCGTCGGCACCGCAGTACCCCCAGGGCACGGTCGATCCCGTTCGGGAGGTGGCTACCCTCGCAGCCAACGTTGGGGCTAGCTGTCATGTCGACGCCTGCATGGGTGGGTTCGTGCTTCCCTTCGCCGAGATGAACGGCTGTACGACACAGCCGTGGGACTTCCAGGTCGAAGGTGTGACCTCGATATCAGCGGACCTACACAAGTTGGGCTACGCGCCAAAGGGCGCTTCAGTGATCCTGCACCGCTCACGTGAACTCCGGAAATACCAAACCTTCGACTTTGATGGCTGGCTAGCTGGCCGATACATAACCCCGAACATGCAGGGCACCCGGTCCGGGCTGCCAATGGCTGCGGCATGGGCGGTAATGCAGTACCTGGGTATCGATGGCTACCGCCGCCTGGTCAACACCACGCTTGAGACAGCAGACAGCATCCGTGCTGGTATCCGGGCGATCGAGGGTCTGAGGGTCCTGGGCGATCCAGTGCACCACCTGCTGGCCATGTCCACTGAACCAACGGGGGAAGATGAGACCCGACGAATCGACATCTTCGCCCTAGGTGAAGCCTTAGCCAACCTCGGCTGGCACCTTGACCGCCAAGGCCCACCGCCCAGCCTGCACATGACAGTCAGTGCCGGCAACGCCAAGGTGGTGGATGAGTTTCTCACTGACTTATCAGCAGTTGCCGAACAAGTCCGGGGCGTGACTGCCGGCGAAGCCGGCCAGTACGCCACACTCGAATGACGATCGTCCGTAAGGCGCTGGCTGGCCGGGCAGGTCTCGAACCTGCAACCTCCTGATCCAAAGTCAGGCGTTCTGCCAGTTGAACTACCGGCCACTGGCGCACACCGGAATGCCGTCAGTATCAACTGAGCGTACTAGCAGGCCACATACCAGTGACTCGACCGCTAGTCACTCTCCGCGCTGTACCCTGCTTGCCGTCATGGGATCTCTCATCAAGAAGCGTCGCAAGCGCATGCGAAAGAAGAAGCACCGCAAGATGCTCAAGCGCACCCGGGCCAAGCGGATGCGGGGCAAGTAGCCAGGTCTCAGACCGGCGACATGCTTGGCGGAACTGTCCGCACTACCCGTCGCCCGTCGCCCGGATACTCCCCCTCTACGAACCAGGTGCCTCCACTTCCGGCCAACCTTGGCCGTATACCAGTCGCGTCCCCAAGTGAGTCCCGCCACCTAGCCACCTCGGGAGCAAGGTCCAAAAGGGCAGGTTCCAAATCGTTTCCCACCTCACCGGTTGGCCCTCCCAACTCATCCCACCTCTGGTAGACCGCTCCGGTTGGACAGCCGACCGGTGGGATCAGCAGCGTGAACACTCGTTCCTCAAATGGGAGTGGCTCAACTACCTCGCCAATTCCAGAAACCCGGGCATGGCCCCCGACCACGCAATAGGCCACATCTGCACCGATTCTGGACGCAGCTATGAGGTCTCTGAAACCAGCCCACCTCAATATCGCAGCAGCATCAGCTGATCCGCCACCCAGGCCTGCTCCAGCCGGTATCTCCTTTTCAATTACCACCGATGCATCCCTTCCGACCAGTGTCAAGGCCCGACTGACTAGGTTGCCATCGTCGGCCGCCACCTCCAGACCACCTTCAGTGCCATATATCTCAAGGCCGCTTCCCGCCCCAATCGTGAGTCGGTCCACAAGATCCAAGCTGACCATCTCAGCATCAAGGACATGAAGGCCGTCGTCACGCACATCTGTAATCCGGAGCGAAAGTGTCAGTTTGGCTGGGGCCACGAGTACGAGGTTCACGGTCCGTGGCCCACTACACGCGAGGCAAGCGATGCCCACTGGTCAAGGCCCAACTCCTCAGCCCGTGCTGTCGGGTCAACACCTGATTCCACGATCGCCACCTCATCAAGCAGGCCCTTCAGAGAGCGGCGCAACATCTTTCGACGCTGGCCGAACCCTGCCCGCACCAACCCAAACAGGACCTCCCTGTCAACGGTTGTCGCCGGATCCAACCGACGCCAGAGTCCAATGAGGGCCGAGTCGACCCGCGGACGGGGCAAGAATACCGATGGGGGGACCCGACCGAGGAGGCGTGCCTCCGCATGATACGCCACCTTCACGGATGGAAGACCGTAGGCATCGTCTCCAGGCCGCGCCACCAGGCGATCCGCCACCTCCCGTTGCACCATCACGACCATCTTTTCAATGACTGGTACGTCGTCGAGAAGGTCACAGATGAGCGGTACCGAGATGTTGTATGGAAGATTTGCAACCAGGCTCCACGATCCCCGACTAAGCAGCCCGGCCCAATCGACCTCCATGGCATCGGCATGGACAATCCGGACCTGATCGGGGGTGAATGCCTTGGTAACTTCAGCCAGTAGGCCAATTAGCACATCATCGACCTCGACAGCGGTGACGCTGGCTCCCTCCTCAAGCAGCGCAAGTGTCAGCGAACCAACTCCCGGTCCGATCTCAACGACCCTGTCGCCCTGACCGATTTCGGCTAGCTCGACGATCCGCCGGACGGTGTTGGGCTCTACGACGAAGTTCTGTCCAAGCGAGCGCTTGGGCCTTACACCGTGGCGATCCAGCAACGACCGGACTTGAGTCCGGGTGAGTGTCACTCGGACAAGATTACGGCAGGTAGCGGCCACACACAGGCCACTGGCCGCGGCCCCGCAGGTTGTAAAGGGAGTTGGCCATGGCGTCCTGGTCAGCCGGTGCCGCAGCGGCGGGGTCTACACCCACCAAGTGCTCGTGGTACAGGCCGGCGATCCAGTCCCACGTCGTCGTGCTGAACTGGTAAGCGCCGCGATATCGGCCTGTCGGGTTGACCGCCGTGTAGTCACCAGTCGCCTCGCAGTAGCGAAGTGCCTCCCACTGGGCGGCAGACGGTCCACCGTCAGCCGGTTTCGTATCCCAGGGAATGGTTGTCGTCGGACCGGGGGTGCTGATCGCTGTCGCCCTCCGGTCATCCTCTTCTGCCCGAAGCCTCACTCTCTCAGCCTCCCGGTTGACCTCTTTCCGCTTAGCAGCAAGGACCGCCTCAAGGGCCTCCCTCTCGGCAAACTCTGCCAGCACTATCTCCCGGGCCATCACAATGGCCTCAGCCTCGTGGATCCGGGCGGCCTCGGCAAGCCTTTTGACCGTCGGCAGGTTCGAATGGGCGACGTGCCATGCCTCGGCGCGATCTGCCAGGTTCACTATGTCTGCAGTTGACGTAAGTGTGGTCCAGTCAGATGTGGAATCCACAACAGGAGCGTTATCCAAGGGACGGGAGGCATCTGCGACACCGATAAGCGAACCAGTCGAACTAGGGTTCTCCATTACGAACAGGGGAAGAGCGGCGATCGTGGCCAATGCCACGACGAACAAACGCCAGCGCTCAATGGCGAATTCAGCCACTTCCCTCTACTCCTGTCTTGAGCCACGCCCTCCCGCGTGCCCCTCCGTTTGAATAAGGCACGCGCTAAACCACAGGGCAATCAACGAAAGTTACGTAATAACCGTTCACTTCGCAACTCTGCAACCTGTGCCAGCGGGCACCCCGCCACGGCTGGCGCGAACTGACTTCAGGTCCCATCAGAACCGGCCTCTAGACCGTAAAAGCGCCGGGCGTTCGTGGTTGTCGCAAGTGCGACCTCACCAGAATCCAAGCCCATGGCGTCGGCTAGCGCAACACCGACAAGGGAGACATAGGCCGGCTGATTGCTGCTCCCTCTATGCGGAACCGGTGCCAGGTAGGGAGAGTCGGTCTCCACCATGACGCACTCGAGAGGGCTCCGCGCCGCAGCTGCACGAACGTCGTCGGCCGTTGCGAAAGTGATTATCCCACTGAACGAGAGCATCGCATTGCGTTCAATGCATTCGGCAGCCTCCTGAGGGCCTCCGGTAAAGCAGTGGAAAACGGTCCGCTCGGGAACGCCCTCAGCGTCCAGCAGCGAGAAGGTCTCATCCCATGCCTCACGCGTGTGGATCACGATCGGCATTTCCCATTCATTTGCCAGGGCTATATGTGCGGCAAACGCATCAGCTTGTGCCTGTCTCGGAGAATGGTCGTAATGGTGGTCCAGTCCGGTCTCCCCAACGGCCACAACCTCTTCCTCGCTGAGCAGTTCTGCGAGTCCGGTGATTCCTTTGCGGGCCTCGTGTGGATGGATGCCGGCAGTTGCCCAGACGTCCGGGTGGGACCTGGCCACCTTAATAGCGGCATAGCTGTTCTCCAGATCGGTTCCAACGTTGACAAATCCCAGGACACCACTACTACGTGCACGCGCAAGGACTGCCTCGGCATCAGGGCCGAGGTGGCAGTGGTTGTCGAGCCACTGGTTAGCCGTATCCATGGGAGCCTCCGGGGTCAAGCATCGTCAGCTGGCTCATCGGCCAGTAGTTCGGCAAGATCGACCTTCACGAACATCGGGCTGGGCTTATCGACGGGAGTGCCTGGAACCGGCTCAACCCTTGCCCAACTCTCGACCTCACCAAATACTCCCTCAAGGAGATCTGTCGAAAAGGGCAGGTACGGGGACAGGGCAACCCTTACCCCACCAACCGCCGCAAGCGCCGTAGCGAGCACGACACGGGCCCGATCGGGGTCACTCTTCGCCAACTTCCACGGTTCGGTGGCATTCAGATACGCGTTCACGGCTGCTGCGGTTTCAATACCCGTTCGAATGCCTGCCCTCAACTCCACTCTGTTGATCTGACCTCCAACGTGTTCGATGGCCTCGTCGACAACGGCAAGCAGAGCAAGGTCATCTGCGGTACGGCCGTCGGGAGCGGGTACTTCGGCGTCGCAAATCCTGTGCACCATGGAGAGCACCCGGTTGACCAGGTTGCCCCAGGTGGCCACCAACTCGTCGTTTACCCGCCTTACGATCTCCTCGACAGAAAGGTCCGTGTCGCTTTGTTCGGGAAATGAGGCTGCGAGCGCATACCTAATCGCATCAGCCTCAAACATGTCGAGGGCCTCAGATATGGTTAAGCCCACCCCACGGCTTGCAGACGCCTTACCTCCGCTGAACGTGACGTAGTTGTTGGCAGGCACATCGGTCGGCAGGTTCAAACCTCCGTATCCCAGCAGCATCCCCGGCCAGATGATCGTGTGGAACGGGATGTTGTCCTTGCCGATGAAGTAGAACGAGCGAGCATTGTCGTTCTCCCACCAGTTACGCCAAGAATCAGGATCTCCCTGGTTGGCTGCCCACTCCTTGGAAGCAGACAGGTAGCCAATCACGGCCTCAAACCAGACATAGATCCGTTTGCCAGGACCCAGATCGTCGACGGGTACCTCTACACCCCACTCCAGGTCTCGGGTGATAGCCCGGTCTTGCAGGCCTTCGTCGATCCAGCTCCTCGAAAAGTTGAGAACGTGGGGACGCCAGTCCTCACGGGCTTCCAACCACTCGCTGAGATCCTGCCCGAAGTCGGACAACCTGAGAAAGAAGTGTTCAGTCTCCCGCAATACGGGTGTAGTGCCCGTGATCTTGGAACACGGGTTGAGCAATTCCTCTGGGTCAAGGGTGCGCCCGCAGTCTTCGCACTGGTCTCCTCTGGCCTCGGGATAGTTGCAGTAGGGACAGGTTCCCTCGATGTAGCGGTCAGGAAGGAACCGGTCGGCCTCCACGTCAAAGTGTTGCTCACTGGAGCGCTTGTCGATATGCCCGTTCTGGAGCAACCGCAGGAAAATGTCATGGGTCACCTCCGAGTGGTTCTCCGTGCCGGTGGAGGTGTAGAGGTCCCAACTAATTCCGAGGCGATCCCAGTCGCTCACGAACTCTGCGTGGTACCTACCGACTATGTCAGCAGGAGTGACACCCTCAGCATCGGCACGAACCGTAATTGGTGTGCCGTGCACATCTGAGCCACTGACCATCAATACCTGGTTTCCAACAAGCCGGTGATACCGAGCAAATACATCGGCAGGCAGATACGCGCCAGCGAGATGGCCAAGATGACGCGAGCCAGAAGCATAGGGCCAGGCAACTGCGACGAGAATTGGCACGGACATGGCCTACGAGGCTACCGCTGGGCACATTCTCCTGAACAAGCGTCCAGTAGACCTACAGCTCCAGGGCCAATCTGTAAGCACGCCTGCGGGAGACCCCGAGCCGTCTGGCAACTTCCTCGGCTGCATCGCGCGTTGATGCACCGGTGCTTTTCGCCTCAGCTAGCAAGGTGCAAATGCGTTCGTCATCGGCCCCATCAGTCGGTGGGGCACCGCCAACAACCAAGACAATCTCACCCTTCACGGGTGTCGCGATCCAGTCCAATGCTTCTGACAGGGTCCCCCTCCAGACCTCCTCATGGAGCTTTGTGACTTCACGTACCACAGCGATTGGCCGTTGGCCACCAAAAGCCTCAGTTAGGTCGCTGAGGGTCCCCTCTAGACGGTGTGGTGATTCGAATAGCACCATCGTGCGCTCTTCGATGGCCAACTCGGCCAACCTCCCAGCGCGGGCAGCACCGCCCCGTGGCAAGAACCCCTCCATGCACCATCGCGTGGTCGACAAACCACTGACAACCAGGGCCGCCACGGGTGCCGACGGTCCGGGAACCACAGACACCTCAAAGCCCGCCTCCAGGACCCTCTGCACCAACCTCTCGCCGGGATCAGAGATCCCCGGCGTTCCGGCATCGGTCACGACTGCCACGGCCGCTCCTTCTGCAAGGCGGCCAATGACCGTGTCGGCCGCTCTCTCCTCAGTATGTTGATCGACTCTCAACAAGTCAGATCCCGTGATCCCGGCGTGACTCAGCAAGCGGCCTGTCCGGCGGGTGTCTTCACAGGCAACGAGATCCGCTCCGGACAACACCTCAACGGCCCTCGGTGAAAGATCGCCTAGGTTGCCTATAGGGGTAGCTACGAGGGTGAGTAACCCAGCCCCCAGCGAGGCACTCACGTCCGTACCGTCAGTTCATCACCAACCTGCAGGCCCCACCGCTCGAAGGAACCAGACTCAGCCTCAAGGATGGAGCGTGCTCCTCTGACATGTCGTCCGACGCGGTTGGGGCCCATGGTCGTCACACGCAGCACCCTCATGTCGGAATCTAGATATGCGACATCTATGGAGAACCTCATTCCGACGGTGTGGGCATGACCAGCTGGCTTCACAAGGAGCGCTCCCTCGATACCGTCGCGGCCTAGAAGGGCTCTACAACGCTCTACTCGAGATTCAACCAATTCCAAGCTGGCCATCACCTGATCACCACAGACCAACCAAGCCATGTTGGCAGCGTAGATGCCATCGACACTACTCAGGAACCGGAAGCCAAGATCTCCGCGCAGCGCTCTCTTGAAGGAAACGACGCCTGGGTTCCGGGACGGGTAACACTCTCACCGGCACACTTCATCCCCAGCCTGATGGCGGACACTTCATCGAGGCCTACTGCCAGACCCGCCACAAACGAACCCACGAACGCGTCACCGGCTCCCGTTGTATCGACTGGCTCAACCATGTCGGCTGGAAATCTGGATACGGAGCCATCTACTCCCACCATTGCGACACCGTCCCCTCCCAGAGTCACCAACAACCGAGTACCGGTCCGATCAGCGTATTCCACAAGGAAGGCATCCTCAGGTTGTACACCCCCGGCCAAGAACCCAAACTCGATCTCGTTGGGAATGAGCCAATCAGTCACTGCCAGAAGATCCGGGTCCAGTTCAGTTGCAGGTGCCGGGTTCAGAACAGTCAACACTCCTCGAGAGCGGGCCTCACCAAAACCTGCTGTAGTGGCAGCCTGAGGAACCTCGAGTTGCCCGACCACCACCGACAAGTCATCAAATGAACCGACAGCATCGGCAGCCATCTCGGCAGTCAAACCGTTGTTTGCACCGGGAACAATAACGATCCTGTTGGCCCCATCGCGTTCAACCCAGATAGGGGCTACACCGCTCGCACCAGGAACGACATGGACGAATCCAGTGTCGACTCCAAAGGAGCCTAGATTCTGAATAGTCATCTCACCGTAGGAATCATCGCCGACAGCATTGACCATCGTGACCCTGGCACCGACCAGAGCCGCCATTACCGCCTGGTTTGCCCCCTTTCCACCGAAGCCCATCTGGAACCTGTCACCCACAATCGTCTCGCCGGCTTCCGGAACCCGCTGCGTGTAGGCAACCAGATCGATCATCGTGGATCCGACCACCAATACATGGCCAACGGAATCAACCTCTCCAACCAGCATTGTCAGTTACTCCTGAACTAGACAGAACTTCCAATCGGAGAATACCGGCAAGAAGTATGAGGCAACGAGTACAGACCTCCAGGCACTCCAACAGAACCAGAACACAAGGAGAAGTCAGAATGAACCGAATCAGTGCCTGGGATAGGCCAGTACTCCAGTCCGTCCTGGGGGTGGTCAAATCGTCTGCGCACGTCCATACATCAGAGGAGGCAGTTAACCGGGTAGCACTTTGGATGGCCTATGAAGAGTTCGCCCCACCCAGCGGGTCGGTGGAGGGGCCATTCAACTTCGGACCTGACCCCTGCACCATCATCGATGCCACCCTGTTGACATCGTCGCTCAACTTCGCGTACACAGACTTCGAGTCCGGTGAGCGGTTCGAGACCAACTACATGGGAAAAACGTGGGCTGACGCCGAGGCAATGTTTGCCAGGATCCACCAGTCTCACCGGAACGGCACACCCATCTTCGAGGGAGGTTTCCTCGCCGACGTAACGGCAGCCGACCTTGCTGTGATATTCGAGGGCAATATCGAGATGCCGATGCTTGAGGAACGTTCACAGATTCTCAACGAGATCGGCAAGGTGCTAGTTGAGAGGTACGACGGTCGGTTCCACAACTTCGTCCAATCCTGTGAACCCGCCGCCTATGCCGGCGGGAACGGGCTACTGGAGAGGCTTACGACCGAGTTTCCTAGGTTTGCTGACACAAGTAGCTACAACGATGAACCTGTCATCTTCTACAAACTGGGCCAACTCTGCCTCTGGTCTCTTCACGTGGCCCTCTCAGAGACCGGGGCCCTGTCGATCCGCGACCTTGACAACATGAGTGCCTTCGCCGACTACATCTTGCCTATCGCCCTTGACGCCATGAGCATTCTCGAATTCAGTGAAGAACTAGAGAACCGAATCGCAGATCAGGTGCTCATCCCCAGGGACTCCGACGAGGAGATCGAGATCCGTGCACACACCCTTTTTGCCACTGCAATGTTAACCGATGCAATCAACGCGATCCGTCCCGCTGACAGGCAAGTGGTCATACCCCAGGTTGACTTCCGGTTGTGGAGCATCTACCACACCGCATTCCCAACCCTTAGACCACACCACCTGACCCGCACCATCATGTACTGAAACGCGGCTCTGACTCAGACGTTGAAACGGAACTCCATCACATCTCCGTCGACAGGGCGGTAGTCCTTGCCCTCGCTCTTGACCAGCCCGGCCTCGCGAGCGACTGACCACGATCCCTGCTCAATGAGTGTGTCCCACCTGATGGTCTCGGCCCTTATGAACCCGCGTTGAAAGTCGGTGTGGATGCGTCCAGCACAATCGGGTGCTGACGATCCGGCACGGAATGTCCATGCGCGAGTCTCCTTTTCTCCCGTAGTGAAAAAGGTCCTTAGACCAAGTTGGTGGTAGGCAGCCTGCACGAACCTGGGCAGCGCCCCCTCCCCCAGACCGAGGCCATCAAGCATCTCAGCCCTGTCATCCTCGTCTAGGAGGGCAGCCTCGGCCTCCAACTGCACACACATGCCAATTACGTCAGAACCTTCCAACTCGGCTCGTACCGGTGCCAACACCGGCTCGGGATCGGTCACCTGTTCTTCATCCATATTCACGATCGCCAGGACCGGCTTGTTGGTGAGCAGGGAGAACTGCTGAAGTTCATCCCGAGCATCCTCAAAAAGCCTTTCACGGTAGAGCGGAACTCCGGATTCCAGCAGGGCAACTGCATCCGAAAGAACAGCCACCATGGAGTTGACGGAAGGGTCACCCTTCGACACCCGCTGCAACTTGTCCAATTGCCTTTCAGCAGTTTCCAGATCTGCAAGCGCCAGCTCCACCTCAACGATTCCCAGATTCGCGACCGGATCAGAGTCGCCTGGAACCTCACCGTCTCGAAACGCCCGCAGGACAAAGACAATGGCATCCACCTCCCGGATCCCTGCCAAGAACTTGTTACCCAGCCCCTCCCCCTGTGAAGCGCCCTCTACGAGACCGCCGATATCTGCAAAGTGGACCGTTGCCGGCACCACAGATGTGGAACTGCTCATCTTTGCGAGCCTGCACAGCCGTGAGTCGGGCACACGGGCGATCCCTATGTTTGGATCGGTCGTAGCAAAGGCGTAGGGAGCAGCAAGAGCCCCCCCGCCTGCCAAGGCGTTGTATAGCGATGACTTACCCGCATTAGGGAGTCCTACGAAACCGAACCTCTCCACTGACTCTCCAATACTTGCCGGTTCACACAGGCCGATCGACTATTAAGGGCGGCCTTACGGAGCCGCCCGAAACCAGCAGGCTAGGGGCTATCCGGGGGTCCCGGGCGGTGCAGCCGGTAACCTCACCCCCATGTCGAAGCACACTTCCAAGAAGCGCGTCAACGCACGGCGCAAGAAGGCAAACCACGGGCGTAAGCCAAACGTAGGTCGCAACAGCTAGTTTCGACTCCCTGCTTTGCGTCTACGTTTCGTCTCCTTACCTGCCTATTGGGTGTTGTTAGAGGCTTACTGACTCAACATCAAATTGTGTGCTGTCAACGGATGCGCGATACCGTTCTCTTCCCGCGGCTGGGCCAGCCCAACCGCGGCAGTTCCACAGAAGAGATATCGGAGGGGTTCATGAATAAGCGAATGCATCGACTGCTCGCCGTCGTACTGGGGTCAACCCTGGTCTTCTCGGCCTGCGGTAGTGACGCGGAAGAAGCCAAGACACCAGCTACAACAGCGGCACCAGCGGCACCAGCGGCAACGGAGGCACCGGCTGAACCGGTAAGCGTCGGCATGGTGTATGACATTGGAGGCCGTGGCGACGGAGGCTTCAACGACTCCGCTTATATGGGTCTTGACCAAGGCAAGAACGAGCTGGGAGCAACCATCTCTGATGCCTCACCCAATAGCGACGGATCAAACCGCGCGGAGTTGTTGCGACTTCAAGCTGATGACAATGACCTAGTGATCGGTGTTGGCTTCCTGTTCGCCGATACGATGACCGAGGTTGCGGCCGAGTATCCCGATACCAGTTTCGGCATCATCGACGGCTGGGTCGAGGCACCAAACGTAGCCTCACTGGGCTTTGCTGAACATGAGGGTTCCTTCCTTGTCGGAGCGGCTGCCGGCCTCAAGACCCAGGTTGACACGATCGGCTTCATCGGTGGTGTAAACATAGACCTGATCACAAAGTTCGAAGCCGGCTTCTTGGCCGGTGTGGCCGCTACCAACCCGGATGCGGTGGTTCATTCTGAATACATCACTGAGCCACCTGACTTCGATGGGTTCAACGCTCCCGACCGAGGCCGCGAAATCGCCCTGTCCATGTTTGAAAAGGGCGCCGACATCATCTACCACGCTGCTGGTGGCTCTGGCGCTGGCCTCTTTGAGGCTGCTAAGTCGTTCTCCGAAGAGTCGGGCTCGAAGGTCTGGGCTATCGGTGTCGACCAAGACCAGTACACCACTGCCGACGAAGGGGTGCGCGAGTACATCCTCACGTCGATGCTCAAGCGTGTCGATGTGGCTGTATTCAACACCATCAAGGCAGTCGCCGAAGGCAACTTCGCTGCCGGTGGCCAGACCTTTGATCTGTCTGTCGACGGTGTCGGCTACTCCACGACCGGTGGCTTCATCGACGACATCGTAGGCGAACTCGAGGACCTCAAAGCCAAGATCGTGTCGGGTGCAATCTCTGTGCCTACCACCCCGGGTGAGAGGGCTGTAGTGATGCCTGATCTAGGTGGTCGAACGGTTACAGTCGCCATTGAGAACGCCTACCTGCCGTTCAACTACATCGATGCCACAACAGGCGAAGCCGGTGGCTGGGACTACGACGCAATCGACGAGATCTGCGCCCGCATTAGTTGTGTCCCCGAATACCAGGAATTTGCGTGGGACGGCATGATTGTTGCTGTCTCGGAGGGCCAGTTCGACATGGCTGCTGACGGAATCTCTGTTACCGAAGAGCGCGCCAAGATCGTGGACTACTCGGTCAGTTACATCAGCACTGACCAGAAGATCCTGGTAGCTAAAGGAAGCACTGAGATCACCTCCAGAGCGGATCTGGAAGCTTCCGACTGCAGTGTCGGATCCCAGACCGGTACGACCAACTACGACGTGGCCCTAGAGGTTGTTGGTGAGAGCCGGGTGGTTGCATTTGAGCAGTTCGGCTTCGCTGTCCAGGCAATGATTGCCGGTGACGTGTGTGCCGTAATCATGGACGACGTCGCAGGTAACGGCTACAAGGGAGAGAACCCCGACGCCGTGGACCTTGTTGACGAGGTGCTCAAGGCCGATCCGTTGGCCTTCATCTTCCCCAAGGGCAGTGATCTGGTAGAACCCTTCAACGCCGCTATCACTGCAATGATTGACGACGGCACGATGACGGAGTTGGCACAGCGCTACTTCACCGATTCGTTCACCATTACCTATGACGACATCACCGATGGCGTATATGCAGCCCCGCCGGTTGCTTATGACTTTGGTGTGACTGAGGATGTGGTGCGGATTGGTGCGATTGCTGATTTGTCTGGTCCGTTTGCTCCGTTGGTGATTCAGATTG
>MPLX02118560.1_pt1 | contig 41456 bp, 72 predicted proteins | sample 1617341 | NCBI WGS metagenome assembly MPLX02 (sample SAMN05944804, study PRJNA350692) | marine metagenome | biome: marine; feature: ODZ; material: water; isolation source: 120 m water sample filtered on 0.2 um supor filter | place: Pacific Ocean | collected 2012-04-08 | depth 120m m | reverse complement strand
ATCTATCAAAGAGAATATTCAAGATGGAAATACAGATACAGCTATTGACATGATAAATCAATTGATTGAATATCATGGAGAAAAATATAGAGATGATAAGCATCAAGGTAGACTTGACGTTTGGAACTGGAAACGATAATGGTAACAGGCACATTAGAAACAGTAATGCAGACGGCTCGTGCTGTAATGGCATCTCTTGCGTTAAGTTACGAAGTAGATAGTGGTACTCCACAAAACATTGATGAAGTATACTGTATGGCAAAGAACGTATACTTCGAAGCAAGACACGAATCAACGTTAGGTAAGATTGCTGTTGCACACGTTACAATGAACAGAGTTAACGCCGACAATTGGCCGAACACTGTTTGTACTGTTGTACACGATGGACCTATTAGAGAATCATGGAAGACTAAAAAGGATCCTACTTTAGCAGATAAAGACAGAATTTATTACCCAAGAAAAAACAGATGTCAATTTTCATGGTGGTGCGATGGCCATAGAGATATGATATGGGTTACGTACAAGAATGGTGACGTAATAGAACAGAATATGAATGCATGGAGAGACAGTGTAACCGTGGCATTACTAGTGATGAATAATGTGTGGGCAGTTGACCCTACAGATGGGGCAACGTTTTATTACAACCCCCACATTGCTAATCCAGGTTGGGCTGGGATATACACTGAAACAGCAGTCATTGGAAATCACAGGTTTATGAATGCGATTAATTAAGAAGGGAACACTGTTTGGATGGGACTCATTTATATGGTATCTAATAGGTGCTTTTGGGTTCATGGTGTTCGTAGCAATTGTAGGATGGTATGGCCTCTAAAAATCATTATATAACTTGATTTTTTGGACAAAAGGTGTTATACTAATATTAATCAAAATTACGAGGGACAATGCAAAAAACTGAACAAAAACCACGAAGAAAACAATTGCGAAGCATATATGTCTTAGAAGGGCAGTATAGAAACTTCCGCATAGAAAACGAAACTTTTGAGTTGGTCAAACGATACCAACCTTACCCACATAAAGATGGAGGATTTGTCACCGTTAAAGTTGACGCTTCCAGATTTGTTAAAACGCCTGAGGACGGCATAATAAGACTGTCAGTGTCGGATGAGAATCAATTAAGAGATCGTCCGCCTGAACAAAAGATTGAAACCGACGAACAAACTATTGAACGAATGCGTAAACGATTTGAAATATTAGACAAGATGACTAAGGCAACTAAGAAGGGTGACGTGCGAGCAATGATTGTATCTGGACCGCCTGGCGTTGGCAAGTCCTACGGTGTTGAAACCGTCTTGGAGAAGTATGCAACTTACTCTGCAGTATCCGGCACGAAGCCCAAGTATGAAGTTGTTAAGGGCGCCATGTCAGCCCTTGGATTATATTGCAAACTCTATGAGTTAGCAGACAAAGACAATGTAGTTGTGTTTGACGATTGCGACGCCATTCTTTTAGAAGACCTATCCTTAAACATATTGAAAGCGGCATTAGATTCTAAAAAGGTACGACGAATATGTTGGAACACTGACTCTCATATGCTTAGACGTGAAGGAGTCCCATCTGCGTTTGAGTTTAAAGGCTCAGCTATATTCATAACAAATATAAAATTCGACAACGTCAGATCAAAGAAACTAAGAGATCATCTACAAGCACTGGAGTCGCGTTGTCATTATATTGACTTGACTATTGATACAATTAGAGAGAAACTATTAAGAATTAATCAGATCGTTAGGGATGGTATGTTAAAGGATTACAATTTGCCTAACGGTACTGAAGCAGAAGTCGTTGAATGGGTATGGGATCATAAGCGAAGACTAAGAGAGATTAGCTTACGAACCGTTCTCAAGATAGCAGACTTGGCTAAGGCTTTCCCGACTATGTGGAAGGACATGGCTGAACAGACGGTGTTAAAGCCACATTAAAAGGCTACAACATCTAGGGGATACTCCGCGTGCCCTCGTAAGTATCCCCGACCTAATAGAGTGTGGCACAGGCTAAGGAGGTTGGAGTAAAGAGGTTATGAAGAGAGCATTGAAGAGAGTATTGTTGAGAGTATTGCTGAGAGTATTGAAGATAGTAAAGTCCCTAGGAGAAGCAATAGGCTTGACTGTTGTAGTGACGTCAGCTAGTGTAGGCTTCCTACTGTTGTGTGGCGTATGCACAATCAATTGGAGTATGTTTATATGGTAGACTTTGTGTTGTTGTGCATAATAATTCCTATAGGCTTGGGAGCCGTGTGGGCTTATCGAGAAGAGATTATTTCTAAAATAAAATCATTTAAAAAATAAAAAAAATATTTTTTGTCGGGGCGCCGGCATATAAAATAAAATCTACAACCGCGTTTTACAAACAGCTATAGGTGGAAAATCACCACCTTGAAAAGAAAAGTACTTAATATAATATTTTCGTATTCTGATTTTTTGGTATACAAGACCAATTCGAACATTAAAAACTTCGATCAAAATCTGTAAGTACCCATTCCAAATTTTTTGACTACAATTTTTTATAGTTGCAATACCCTTTTCACCCACTAAATATTATTATGTATGATTCATTTACAGGTTTTATCAATGAAGGCACATTCCAAGAGTATGACTATAACAACCAATACAATGAACATAAAGAAGAATTGCAAATTCAATATCAATTACATAGTAATGACTTCGGTCAATAAATATCTCTAATATGGATAATAAAGATATACAGTACTGGGAAAAGGTCAGTGTTTGGACTTTACGCTTCATTATGGCTATAGGACTTCTAGTAGTATATCTTGTAGTGTCGGGGCATATAGACAAGTTAATATCCTAAGGTTGCATACTCACTTTTAAAATTCAAACCTACCTAATTCTTAAATAACAGTATGACTATGCAAAGTGTAGGACTTCATTCAGACAGTAAAGATTTACCTAAGCGTCAACTCAATTTCGTATATGTCTAAAACAAAACGTAAAAAGCGTAGAAGTTATTATATAGGACGTAGTGCAGGACTACCAAGTCACCCAGTTATAACAACTCGTTCATATAATGATCGTGATAATGAAGAGTTTAGTAGAGGTGAAGAATGGTTTGTCTTAGGATTAGGTTTATGTGTTTGGGGAATATATTGGGGAATAGTTAACGTAATAGATAGATTTACCTTTGAACTAATGCCATGGTATATAGAACCATTTACAGTATTTCCATTAGTAGGTGTATTAGCTATGATAGAATTGTATGGACAAAACCCTTTGCATTGGTGGCCGTTAGTGTGGGGAACAAAAATCAAAATGAAACATTGGCACGATGATCCAATGGTTAAGCTAAAAAATTCAGTTCATCATTTAATAGATGTAGAAGAAATGATTCAAAAGCTAGGTGGTCCTATTAATGTTCATCAAATAGATCCTGATACATTAAAGTTCAGACGTAAAAAGGATATAACAATATACTTGTTATTCACCAAATAATCTCAATTGTGTTGAAAAGATGACCAAGTAGCTCCGGAATAAGCTCCGACCTTTTAGCACCCCGAGCGGGCACTTGGTGACCAAAAAACCTACGATCCTAAGAAACCGAGTGGACCTAAGAGACCTAACGAAATGGGTTACCAATTAACAAAACTAGTAGTGTAAAGCAGGTTGCAAATACTAATAATTCAATCATTTTTTTAAGGGTTTTTCTAGGAAGTATTCAAAATTTTGAGTTTCTTTATTAACTTGTAATTCAACTGCACCATTCCTTAAATGAAACTTACGTGCCATAACTGTTAATGGAGATAATGTTATTAGCCTATTCAAGTGGTGTGATTTTTTAATTAACTTGAATACTTCTTTAACTATTCGTTTACCACCACCTTTTTTCTTTGACCATACAGTATAAGCTATTGCAATATTACCAACTACCCCTGCTCTATGAATACCTTGATTGTATGCATCTATACTAAACAACTCTAATTCTTTTACAGTTTTAGGAATGTGATTAGTAAAAGCAAAACACATATAAGCTACAACTTCTCCTGTATCATCTTTTAATCCATATATCTTTCTACCATAACTTGTTCTAAATTTATTGTCTAACTCTGGACTAACTGGATCATCAGCAGTATTAACTTTGTCTAATTCTATTACTTCAGCTTTCTTTAACCAATCAAAAAAGTTTTCAACTTGCTCCTCTAGTTTAGAACCTTTGTATGCTTGTTTAATTTTCTTTGATTGTTCGTCGTATGTTTGTTTAACTTTTTCAATATCAACACCATTGATATCATCTACGACTTTCTTTATGCTTTTTTTAATTTTTGTGTACATAATTAAACTGGAGTTATTACAGGATCGAAAGTTATTGATGATTCCTTTTCTATCTCACCTTTTACAAAATCATAATAAAAATGTTGTGTTCCTACTCTTGGAACTTTTACTAATTGTTCTTTATGCCATACGCCCGACGGGCTTGAAGTTGGTCCTGTAAATGATTCATCTCCGTGCATAGTAATACAATTGTCTACACTAATAAGTGGCATATCTGCGGCATAAGACATCATATGAAGACATCCTGTATGAAACTTGTCGTGTACATCATCTTCTATAGGATCTAATCCTCTTGCACCATTTGAAGAATGAATTAAAAGATCTGCTCCCATATCATTTGCTTTTCTACCAATATTTTCTTTGCCGAGCCACCAAGAACCCCAAAGGTCATTACATAACATACCTACAACTTTTACATCCATCCTAGGACGAGTATCTTCTTTAACAGGATCAGGTAAATGTATTAAAGGTGTATAGTGTCCAGGTACAACAGCGTCCCAGGCAATTACATATTGTTTACATACTGTACCAATTAATTGTCCATTCTGATCATAATATCTTTGTTGGTTTCTATTAAGTACGCCTGTTCTTTCTTGTTCTTTCCACATTGTACCAAGTACAAGTCCCATACCATTATTACCAGCATAGTCTTCTACTTCACATAATGCATTGTCTACATCTTTAAATGTTCTGCCTTCCCAAGTTTCCCATTCTGGAAAATAACCTGTAAGGGAACCTTCGGGTGTAATTAGATAATCACACTTATTTTTAATTGCCCAATCAATACTTTTTTTGATTGTTTCGACATTTCGTTGAAGGTCTCGAGTGACCGGTATTTGTGCGCCAGCGAATCTCATCGTGGCTTTGGTGTCGCTCATATAATTCCTTTAATTACTTTTTTTACTGCGTAACTGGACAGTTTGGATTTGCAATTGCGTCTTCTAAAGCTGAAGCACTAGCATTTAGTTGTGATTCTAAATCAGCAACTGTACTTTCTAGTTCTCCTCTTAAAGCATCGGAGTCATTCAATTTAGCATTAACCGTCGCTGAATCTAATTCCCACCCTGCTATTGCATTATTCAAACCTGCTATTGCATCATCACGTACTGCTATTTCATTTGCAGAAGCTTCTAATGAAGTTTCCAACGTTGAGATATCATTAGTTAATGAATCAATTTCTGCTTGTAAGTTTGTTTTATCTTTTGAGTTGTTTGATACAATAATTAACAAAGCAACAACAAGAATAAAATACATCCAACCAGCAGGTTTTCCTAGTCCATTTTTTATTTTGTCTATCATAGTAGTAGTATATATTTTTAAGTAAAGGTTGTCAATGATGCTTTTGGTTTTATTATTTTGGTAGATTGCCAAAATAAATTCTTGACAATTACAATTATTTTTAATATAATCTAAATATGAACGAACAAGATGATCTTAGAGATGAAGAAGACAAAAGCTATGAAAATGAAATTCAAATCTCTAGAACAGTAACTATACCATTACGAGAATACGAGTCTTTAAAAGCAAGACATAAAACTATAACAGATAAAGACTGTATTGCTTCTATAGATAAAATAGAAGAATTGGTTAGAGCAATGATTAAAATGCGTATACAAGACGCTAGATTAAATGCTGTTGTAGAAAGAACGGAAGAAAAAATTCGAGAATTACGAAAACATATCGTAAGAGTAGATATTAATTCTTAATTTTATCAAAAATACTTTTAAAAATTTTACTCATTCTTTTAATGTATTGGTGAAATTCTTTTTTTAATTCACCTATAAATGTTTGCTTTTTCATAAAACCCCCAATTGACAGCTATTATTTAAGGTTGTACTAGGGTAAATTATATGCTATATTATAAATTAACTACATAGTTAATAGATAAATACTATGTAAATGAATGTATGGAGTTATTAAATAATATAGCTATGAAACGTTTAGTAGGAATAATAGCATCTATAGTATTACTGAACGGTTGTGCTCAACTTCCGTTAGTCTCAACTCTTGAAGGAACGCTATCAGTTAATGGTGCAATCGCAGGTGTAACTGGAAAATATGAACACCAGGCGGCAAGTGCAATTGTTAATATGGCATCTCATAAGTCAACTGGTAAAACAGTAGGCCAACATTTATACGTTCTAGCATCAAACAAATATACTAAAAAAACTTTGGAAAACAACTTTCCTGATCAAGATTTAAGTATTGATGGTTATTGGAAAGGTTTAGACACAGACAAAAAAAATACAATTGTTGCACCAATTAAATCAACGATACACGCACCAATTAAACTAGCTAAATCAATTGTTAAAAGTCCAGGATTTAATTATAGAGCTTTAGTTAATCCATTTCCAAGTTTAGAGGATATCAATAAACCAACAAACAAATAATCCAATAAATGAAAATGAAAATTAATTTTAAACCATCAGAAAATATCACGCACTGGTTAATTTATTATGTTGCCACTATGTTAGGCTTTATAATTCTTGTTCCTATGCTTGTCAAATAATTATGTACAAAATTTTAATACTTGCTTACCTAATAGGACAATCCCCTATAGAAACACAACAAACGTTTCAAATGCAACAAACATATAATACTATGGAAGCCTGCAAAACAGAATTACTTAAAATGGATCCTGATCGTAAAACATATGACGTATTATGGGAGTTTGTAACTGATATGAACTTTCAATGGGATTGGTTAGTAGCAGGTTGTAAAAATGATTCAACTGGCGAAGAATTTCAAATTGAACCGTCATATCCTAAAGGTAAACCTTTTGAATTAGAAGGTATTGATATTCAAAAGAATTTTGATAACATTTAATTTTATTGCTTAAACATTGTATTAAGTCTTCTTAATTAAATCCTACACATCCGGTAAATAGAAGTAATAGAGTTAAAGATAATGTAATAAGAACAAATGCTGTTATGAGCTGTTGGTCCCAAGGAAAATTACTCATTATTCTAATATCAGTTTCTTAATAGTTTTTGTACCATCAATATTAATTTCTATTTCTGCTTGTGATTTAATACATTTATATAATACGTTGTTAGATACACTTCTTTCTGCAATCCGTTTATGTTTTAAACATACACTTAATGAGTCCTGAATTCGATGTTCTTTAATCTCATGGTTAATAAACATGAGTAGTGCAAATACTGTTTCTAAAATCATTTATAATTTCCATTAGCTTTAAAGGTACGATGTTCTTCTTGAATCTTCTCAACTGTGTTTTGTAGTTTTTCTAATTGTTTTTGTAAGAACTCGATATTAACTTTATTGTGCATACCTTCTTCAATAGCTATTTGTATCTTTTCAATCTGTCCAGCTATGTGTTCAATCAACATGAACTGTTCAGAATCTGCTGGAAGTGAACCTAGTTCACCACGTGGCCATTTAATACGGAATTCGTTATTCTTTTCAATATCTCCACCAAGTCTTTCTTGTGCTTGGTTTAAATCTTTTTCTGCTAGTTGTGTTATAGTTTCTAACTTGTTTAATCGTTCAATAACACCAAAATACGCCCAAACTCCTATAGCCACAGCCATAACGATTGCTATTAAATTTTTCATCGGCATTGAAACCGCGGATTCACTTGATATATCTAATCGTTTCATTATATGAGTATTTATTAAGAATTATTGAATTATTATGTCCAAGGACGACCTACAACTAATCCACCGCTATTAGCATTATCAGTAAGGGTATTATTTGTTTGATATACCGTTGGTAATTGGCCCAAATTAAGTGTATTACGTCTACCTGTTGTTCCACGCTTTGTAGCCGCCGCAGATAGTTTAGCTTCTTGTCGAAGTTTCTTATTAGCCAATGTTGATATACCGTTTGCCGCCATAATAATATTTATCTGTTATTCAATAAAAAATTGTGCTGTAGCTTTTTGTTGATCATCGTTCCATGTAACTCCGCCAGAAACTTTAATAGAATTATTATTAAGTTCTTGTTCAAGTTCTGCTGGATTGCTAATAATTTTATAATTTCTTGTACTACCATTAACAAACATTATGTTTCCAACTTGATCTGCACCTTTTTGATAAACTTCATATGCTAATGATCCATAGGTATTATTAAAATTATCAATATTTATTGTACCATCATCTCCAACTACGTTTCCAATTTCAATTTTTTTGTTTACACCTTTTGGATAGTATTTTTTTATATTTGGAATTAATTTTGTAATAACAGCTTGTAACATTTTTGTTGTTGCTTCTTTATTACTTTTAGGTCCTAAAATTTCATTGTTCAATCTGTCAATACCTCTTCTATTAAAATTATATCTACTTGCTTCTTTATATGACCCTTTTTTTGTTTTTCTATTAAAGGTATAATGTTTGTATCTTAAAAATCCAGGTTCTCTTCCACTTACACCTTTATCTTCTTTAGGATTTGTACCTTTTAAATCTTTATCAATTTTTTTCAATTGTTTATCAAATTCTGTCCAACCTGAAGTACCAGGGTTTACATCTTTTGCACCTATTCTAGCACCGTAGGCTCCTGTATACCCTTTTCCATCTTTCCTTTTTCCTTTATATCCAGAACCTTTAATTTCATATTTTACATTACCAACTTGTAAATCACCTTTAGCTTCTTTATTTGCTGGATTACCAAACATAGCTAATCCAACTTCTGCTGGGCCATAATTACCAGATGTTGTTCCACCTGGTTTAAATCCTATTACAGTATCTCTTACTTTATCATATATCTCTTTTGATTCAGGATTTAATTTTGGATTTATAAAGTCATCAATGTTACCTTCTTTTTGTGCTGTTAATCTTGTCATATCAATAATTTGACCATTGATAGAATCATCTAAAAATTGATTAATATGTTGTGCTTCAACAGTATCATCATCTCTTAATTTAGAAACTTCGGCTATAAGCATAGCTTCAATACTTTTTTGCGTTGAATTAAAACGAATTTGTTCTCCTTCAGTTTCGGGTGTTAACCCTTCAGCTTTTGCAACTAATTGTTTAATTTTTCCACCTAGTTCAGCTCTTAATTTTTTTATATCTTGTTTTTCAGCTGATCTACCTTGACTATGAATTTCTGCAAAGGCATTATGAATGAATGTTTCTACGTTAGTAATTGGTTTATCACATTGAGCAGGAAGTTTTTGGCAAATTAAATCTATAATTTTTTGTACTTCAACACCTTTCTGATCAAGGGTAGCAGGTTGAACTTGTTCTGTTTTTGGTGCTTGTATACCTAATAATTTACTTCCCCACTTAATAATTTGATCTAAAGTGCTACTAACTTTATCAGATTTTTTTGGATCTTGTTTACCTAATTGTACTAATTTATTAACTGCTTGATCAACTTTTACAGTTTTATCTGGAGCATTATCTGGAGTAGTAGGTTGTGTAGGCTTGTTTATAGCAGGTGGTTGATCCCCTGGCATAGGCACCGGTTGGTTAGGTGGTTGTATGGGTGGATTAGGCTGAGGATGAGGAGCCTGTTCCATTACTAATTTTTTAAACTCTACGTATCGCATAATCGTATTTATTTGAATGCTCTATGATAAATATACTTTTAGTATGCGGAAGGCAACTAAAAAGTACGCCAAGCGGCGTAAAATCATTAGAGATTCCACAAACTCCGATTTCCCAGACGTTCACCTAGTAGAATTAAACCAACAAGCCCTCAAAAACGGTAAAATTTATAAGATTAAAGTAGAACACCCTCATTGGGATCATGACTATTGTCAGGCTTGGGTTAGGCGAATGCATGAAGTAGATAGGTGGAAACCTTTACATTATAGCTATCATAAAGGATGGAAAACGTTTATATTTTATAAAATTTAATTATTTTCCTTTAATTAATCTCTCGTAGGTTTCTTTAGGTTGTCCCACAAACCGTTCATGCAAGAAACAATAAAATTAATATAACAAACACTACCAGGATTTGATGAGCAATATATTCATCTGACTTCAATTCTGGATAGCTTTGCAATAAAAATTTAAAAGCTTCTTTCATCCTTTTAACGCTGTTTAGCATCTTTTATGAATTTGGGGATTAATGCCAAATAGTAAAGAGCACCAAGACCTATACACCATAGAAGAATAGATTTAAATTCTGTTTGCCAACCAAAAATCATTAAAACAATACAAGCTATATCTATAATTGAATAGTAAATCCTAAAATTAATTTCACCATTAGGTTCACATTTCTTAATAAGTTTTAATCTAGCATTGAACAACCATGGGCTAATATGTCTCCCCATAACAAAAGCATGGAGCAACAAAAACACTGTTAGTCCTATATAAAATAACATCTACTCACCTCCTAAATTATTTTCCTTGAATAAATTTTCTAATAATATCCATTCCTAATAGAAATGCGTATATTATTATTCTAAATATCATTACCTTATGTTAATACATTATAAGAATAAAGTCAACCATTATGTTAATACATTATAAGAATAAAGTCAACCATATCGTAATGAGAAAGAATAAACAAGACACACTTAATAGAATTATCAAGAGCGATATTGTAGCCATAATTTATGCCTCCATTAATGCCTGGTTTTGCCTAGTTGTCTAGTAAAGTGCCTATTAGCCTGTTAAATTACAACTGTATTTACACTAGCATTGATAAAAGTTATAATATGTTTTAAGATATCTTAAACTCTCGATAAAAGCTTCAAAAATTATTTGTACTGTGGATTGTAACCAAATGCTCTGCCGATACGATTATAAAGTCGTGATAGCCAAGCTGGTCTAGGTACTGCCCATGTTACTGCTATTGCAGAAATTAACAATACAAGTTCCATTAGTTCATGTAATAAAAATGACATATGTTTCTCCTTTAATGTATTTAGTATATTGCAAATGCATACTATTCACAATTAGGAATTATACCAAAATTTTTGGTATTTCGTAATTGTATTATTTGATTTAAAGAATATAAATTGGAAATATTTGGCCATATGGAATAACAATCTACGATACATAACCAGCATTCTACGTGAGCAGGGTCTCCATCACGGAGCTCTTTTTGTAGTTCACACTGTTTTTCTAAACAAAATTTATATTTTCCTTTTTTAAACGTAGGTAACTTAACAATCGATTCCATTCCATAAGTACTTCCATAATAATATTTACCTGTTAATCTATGTATAACTGTGGGCTAGAAATAGCTTTAAAATGATTTGTTCTAGATCAATTTTTGGAGTGTGGTGGCAATTTTTTCTCTACCCACCAAATATGTTTTCTGGTAACTGGATCGTATTTTCGCATTTTTAATTTTTGATTTTTCTTTTCACCCTTACCAGGCTTAAATGCATAATAATAAAATGCGTGATCCTTCATTTTAGAATCTTCAGGAACCATTCTTACTTTAGTATAAGGTCGTTTTGTTTTTGGTTTATCTGCTGGCATTAAAATAATTTTTCTTTACATTGTCCATTGTATAATATACCTAAATAATCCTGTTGCTAACATTGATAATAGTATTGTGTTTAAAACTATTAATGCTCTGTCGTGCCAAGAAAACCCAACGTACAACCAACCTGCAGTACCTGATGCAGAAAATATTACATCATACATCTTTGGTACTTCTTCTACAGATCTACATAGTACCGCGGCACAAATTAATCCTACTGAAATCCATTTTACATACCAAGTACGGTCATGCAATGGTGTAACTTTTTTAACAGTTCTTAAACTGTCTTCTAAAGTTTCAATTTGTTCTTCTATTTCGTCAATTCTTTTTAATTGTTCTTTGCTCATAAACTTTAAAATTGTTCTTCTTCAGTTGATCCTTCTAAAGCACTCAACGTGCTACTGACTGCCTATTGACCATCTTTTTGGATCTACTTTGTGTAGTCTAGGATTATAACCTTTAGGCCAATTTAAATTTATATGTAATGTTGAATCATCTTGGCATACAATTCTAATTTGATGACCTGTAGGAGTTGAATCTCCCCAAAATCTTTCGTAGTTATTAATATTAATAACTTTATGTTTTGCTTTTTTATTACCTTTAAGACTTAATGTTTTTAAAAGTTTCTTTACGTAATGTTCTTTTACTTTTTTCTTTGCCATAATTTATTACTCCTGTGTCTTGTTGTTGTGCTATTTTTGCCGCGAATTCTTCTATCTCTTTCTGCTCTCTTGTTTGGCGTCCTACTCTTTGAATATTTTTAGTAAGAACTTTTAGTACCATAATTGAATTGTATTATATTTTTAGTGTAAAGTCAACCGACTATGTAAAGCGTAATACCAATTACTATTACCATAATTATTAACGCTCCAAAAGTAAAATATTTTTGTCTGTTGATTTCTTTTTGAATTTTTGGATCAATCATCTAGTTTTTAATTCTTTTTCATTTAATGATTTCCATTCCATAGAAGTATTTGGGTCTTCCCATTTAAATATTTCTTTTAAAGTACGACTACAACCTAAACAATATCCACTATCGAGATCTATACTACAAACTCCTATGCAAGGAAATCTATAAATTTCGTGGCTACTAATACTAAAATTTTCTTCAGTTATACCTTCTTTAATCATTAAAATTTCTTTGACCATTTAAATTGATTCTTTTCACATTCTTTTAATTTTTTATGATTTTCTTTGAGACTTAAATCACTAGAAAAATCATTGCAGGTAAAATTGAATTTGTATCCAGAGCATGAAGTTAAAGATATTAATGTTAATAACAATGTTAATTGTTTACCCATATACTCCACAGCAACTTAACTTTTCCATTAAGAAATAATGATAGATTAATAAACCAATAATTATTCCTTCTAGCCAAGCCGCATAGGCACACCAAACTGGGTACTTACGAATTAGTTTTATTTTCCAATCCCAAAGTTTTTTCCACATTATTTCATATCCTCTTCTAAATATCCTATAATAATTTGTGCTAGGATCCAACCACAATAAATCGATATTAAAATGCCAAACAACATATCCATTAGTCTTTTCTTAACCACGTCATCCATATTAAGAAAGCTCATCTTAACCAAGCAACTTTTTTTCCTCTTTTAATTCTATCATCTGCAATTTCTTTTGTTGCAGGATATCTCCACGCCCATATAGCAACTAGTGCCATAAATCCACCTGACCATAACAATGCGTTAAAATTATGTGTACTATGCCAAAGTATTGCTAATGAACTTGCCATAACAAGTACCATTGAATATTTTGCGTATTGAGGAAAGACTTTATACTTAACCCAACCTGTTAAGAAAGGTCCAAAGTATTTGTGATTATATAACCAATCGTGCCATTTTTTTGATGATTTAGCAAATGCCCAAGCGGCAATTACTAAAAATATACTAAAAGGAATGCCAGGAGTGATTACACCAATGTAAGCAAGTCCTAGACAAATAAATCCTATTGTCATATAAAAGTATTTTTTAAAATTCATAATTCACCTCGTAATTTTATTTTGTTTAATAAGGGTACTGGTCTCTATTGCAATAACATAATAGATTACAAATAGCCATTCCATTTATTTCTTCCTTTTTAATTTCGCTCTAAATTTAATTCTGTTTATTAATTTTGATTTAGATAATCTTCTATCTAATTCAATTCCTAATTTTCTACCAATTCTCTCTAATTCTTTTTTTGTTTTGTTCTTTAAATCTTTAATTGTAATAGTAGTAGTCTTTGGTTTTTCAATGCCTGGTGCTCCTGAAATCAAAAACCATTTAATTTTCTTCCAAAGATTCATTAGAAAGTTCCTCCTGCTAAACAAAATACCAAAAATCCAAATATAACTTTAAATGCTGTTACCATTTTTTACTTGTTTCTTCCTCTATTGGTTCTAACAGAGGCTCTTCATCATACATTTCTTCCTCAGTTAGTTCTTCTAATATTATTTCTTCTTCTACAACTTCTTCTACTCTTCCTAATATTACAGAAAGACTTACGTATTCCATATCTCTTAATACTAAAAAGTCTACAGAATCTCCAGGCATTTTTAACCATAATATTTCTATTACATCGGGTACTACTTTAATTGTAGTATTATCCATTGATATTATTATATCGCCTGCTTGTAATCCAAAATGAAATGCCGCCGATTCATGTACAACTTCTTTAATTTCTAAATAACTTTCTATGCCTCTAAGGTTTAATTTTTCATATAATTCTCGGTCATCTATTATTCCCATTTGTATTCCTATACTAGGTTTAGTATGATGACCAACTTGAATAATTTGTTCTACAACTCTTTTTGCTAATTTCCAAGGAATAGAATAACCATAGCCTACATAAAATTTTGTTGGAGAAATTAAAAGAGTATTAACACCTATAATTTCACCTTGTTCATTAAGTAATACTCCTCCAGAGTTTCCTGGATTTATTACAGCATCAGTTTGATAATAATGAACAAAACTGTCTAATGGATTTGGTCTATAGTCATAACTTAATATGCCTTTTGTAAATGACCAAATTAAATTTAAACCGTGACCTAATACATAAACATCATCACCCATGAGTGGATTTTCTGTTGCCCAATCTAATTTACTATGTTGTACGTGTTCTTTAACTTCTAATACAGCAATATCAACTGTTTCGTCATATCCTATAAGCACAACTTCTTTTACTGCAAATGGAAAACTCCATGTGTATATTGTAAAAGTGTCCATACCTTTAACAACGTGATAGTTTGTTACTATATGGATATCGTTAATAAAGAAACCTGTTCCTAGTGAACTTTTAGGTGGAACAATTACTTCTGGTTGTTCTCCACGTTCTTGAAAGAAATCTTTATAAGGATCTTCGCCGTTGGGATTTGGGACTCCTTTTTTATTATTCGGCATTATAAATTTTTTAGATTCGCCTGCTGAATGACCAGTAACAACTACTATGCTATCAAAAGTAGATTCCCATGTCCAGTCTTGTTTTTTATAATCAAACGTACCTGCAGTTGCAGTAGTTACAAATATAAAACTGATTATGAATACTAGTCTTGCTAACATTATTTCCCCATTGCCACAATAATAAGTGCGCCAACTACTGCTAGTCCTACTAGCGTGAAAAATATTGCTAATACACTCATTATAAATGTATTTAACCTAAATGTTGGGAGATAGAATTAAAGGTATTTTTGGTCTCGGTCTCTTTGTATTTTCCAAAGTCTTATTTGTTTAGCCCAGTAGGCTTCTCGTTCTAACTGTTCAGCAGATGGAAGTGTGTTCCATAAAATATGATTTATTGATGTTGCTATGAGTGTTCCAGTAAAAAATAAGACTTCCATATAGTCTATTTATAGTACCAAAATATAAATACCCTAGTGACCACAATATAATAAGGAATAAAAATGAAAAAAATGAGAAAATATACTTTTGTAGATCCAATCCTACCAGAAGGTGAAGATACAAAAGTAATAGAATCTTTAGGCTATAAAAGAGCTGTGAAGTCTTATCAAATGCATTCCAAAGCGCCAGAAGTTAATGTATACTGGACAAGTAAAAAAGGAACAGAATCTTCTAAAACCCAAACACTTCCAATGGGAAAAAGAGATTAGCGTCCCATGGGTCGTCCTAAAGTACACACTCGGTATGGACCAGAAAAACAGGAACACTTACCTAAGACGCATCAAGGACAAAAAGTTAAGCCCTGCCTCTTCGTAAATTTTGGCGGAAAGAAGCGAATGTGTGCCGTAATAGAGGCTACGGGCGAAATGGTATGCGATGAAAATGGTAAACCTTTACCTTGGCAATCTGTCGGCTCCTAATGTATACTGCTAAAATTAGATAAATATTGTTTAATTAAGACAAGGAGACAATTATGAATGATATGATTAGTAAAGTTACAGGACTTTGGACTAAAGGAAGTAACGTACAGAAGATAGGAATTGTCGTTGTTGCAGTTATTATACTGTGGGCTATATTCTAAGCCAAAATATTCCAAAACCAAAATCCCACAACAGACAGAACTTTTATAATGGGTAATTAGATTAAACTCTAAAGCCCATTATATTAGCACTTTATAAGCTCATAGACGTCGATACAAGGGTCTTGCTTGTAAATTAATATACGTGCCTACCACCACCAAAATACAGCCTGTTCTTGCAATTTCAAAAACACCATTTCATAAATATTTTTACCCCTATGAAGAAATATATTGGAAAATTTTTCCAAGCCGATTGGAATCAGATAATCAAAAACCTTGACGGTGTAAAACGTCAATACGAGTCAACTCCTTCAGATTATAAAGACAAAATGCAAATTGAAACAGCATTTAAGAATGTTGCCAATATAATAGATTTTGAAACCTTTCATGATGGTTTTGGCAATGTTAATAAAGATTTTGGCAATTGGTTAAATGCCAAACCTGTTATGTGTTGGATTAGCGAAATGAAAACAGGATGTTGTGTTCCACCTCATATTGATGATCAAGAAATAAATGAAGTGTTAGGCGATCAACCAAAAGATGGTTTTGTTAGATATCATTGTCATATATCAAATCCTTGTATGGGTAGTACATTAATTGTTGAAAAAGATTGTTATCATATGGAAGAACAAGGTGCTGTATATCAATGGAATAAAATAGATGCAGAACATTGTGGATTTAATATTGGAAAACAAATCAAATACATATATCATTTTATAGGAGAAAAAAACAGATGATGAAAGAATTAAATATCATCATTTTTATTAAAATATGATAAAGCAATTACAATTTGATTATTGGCCTATACATAGATCGGATGATATTAAAAATCCTTTAATAGAGGAAGGATCCTTACAAGATTTATTATCTACATATTGGAATGATGTAGAGTGTTGGCCTACTATAGAATTATCTAAAGAACAAATGGATAAAGGGTCAGTACAAAGAACAGCAGATATAGAAATAAAAGAAAATAATATATTAAATTTAATAAACACACAACGTTGGGTACAAGACGAAGAACAAATAGAACTTTCTTACTTAATGCAATTACAATCATCTAATGGAAAATGGAAAATAAATTTTACATTAGACGTAGGTGATGTACCTGAAAATGATTTAAATTCTTTTAATGATAAGTTTGGAATAGGTTGTGAAAAATTTCATTTTAAATTAAATGATGAAAAACTTATTGTTGATCAAGAAATAAAAGGAGGACAACTTTATAGAGCTACTAAAGTTTTTGAATGGAACAATAATACTCCTTTAGTTTTAGAAATAGAAGAATATGGTTATAGTAGTACAAATAAAAATTCTACATTTACACAAGGTGTTAGGTGGACTATAAAATAAAATGAACAAGTATCATAGATATTTAAATATTAAACAAGTAAACAAACCTAAAATGTTTGAAAAAGATTTAGAAAATAATTTTATAACATATATGGGTAAAGATGTTATACAACAAGATTTTATAGACTGGTTAAGCAAATATAATTTAAAAGTTAGTAATGTAGTAGAAGGATTTTTTACAAAAACAAATGGTAGTATTCCAGTTCATAATGATACAATAATTAAACCAGACATAAAAGACGCTTGTAAAATTAATTTTACTTGGGGTCCTAGAAATAGTGTTACACGTTGGTGGAGAGTTAAAGATGAAAGTAAGTTGAAAGAAATTGTACATGATACGACAGGAATTAATAAAGGGTTAGAAGAAGCTGGTGTCGTACCTGATATAGACTGTTATAAGTGCTATAGTGCTAATAAAGAAGATTTAGATTTAGTACATGAAGCAGTTATAGATAAACCTAGTTTAATGAACGTAGGTCAATTGCATGACACATATAACCCTGATGCTGGTCAAAGTAGGTGGACATTATCATTTACAATATTAAATAATACAGGAGAACATTTAAGTTTTAATGAAGCTCTAGAACTTTTTAAGGAGGTAGTATATGAATAGAACGATAAGACTTACGTGCCCTAAAGAAGATGGAAAAAGATATTTTTCCAAGGCAGATCACGGGTACGAAAACAACTTGAATATTTCATTTAATAACAATGTTGTATTCAAAAATATAAACGATGCAGAAGAACTGTTGCCAATTACAGAAAGCAAACAAGTGGAAATGTCAGATGATTCGCCAAGTAAATTGGTGTTAGATTATGATATAAAATTTAATGCTAGTAATGAAAAGGTTATTGTTAAATTTACAATTGACCCAGCTACTAATGTTATTAATACAATGATTGATAGAAAAAACTTTGTAGGAGGAAGTGAAAATTTAATAGAAGATTATTATGTTAAGTTGCAAATTAATGATAATGTATCTATGTTGGATAAAGAATTTCATAAAGGAGATTTTAAACAAGTAAATTTAGCTCATCCTATAATTGCACAACAACCTATTGACATTAAATTAGAATCAAAAAAAGTATTTGAAGGAAACAACAATATAACATACGACCAAATAGAAATAAGAATAGAATAGAATAAGTGAAACATTTAAAAGGATTAATACCCGGGCCACAACAATTAACTAATGTAGCCAAGCCGCATTGGCAATACGGCTATATTAAAGATAATAAAAAAATTATTGATCCTTTGTTGCACTATGGTTGTTTTTTATTAGGGTTTAATAGACCAGACATATTAGATTACGTCCACAAAAATATGCAAATAAAACCCGAAATAGCAGAAAGTATTGTAAGAAACGAAAATTTATATTTGAATGATTCCAGTTATATGTTAGCGGATCAACTGTTTCAAATGTGTGGATATAAAAGTATATTTGCATTAAGTGGCAGTGACGCTAACGAAGGAGCAATTAAATTAGCTTCAGCATATCAAAAAATTGTAGGACAAAACAAACGCACAAAGATTGTGTGCTTTGAAAACAGTTACCACGGTAGTACATTTTTAAATTATAACCTGGGAGACGGTTTGTTTGGTGATCCTTTTTATACGCTTAAACCGTATGACCAAGTCATCAGATTAAAAAAGGACTTCAATACCTCCAGCATCGATTGGAGCGAAGTGATGTGTATCATTGTAGAAACTTGTTCTTATAGTCAGACGTTGCAACCCAACACTGAACAATTTTGGAACAAGTTAACTCAACTTCAAAAACAAGGAGTTGTGTTAATACTTGATGACATCTTTATAGGGGGAGGTAAGACAGGCAGTTTTGTCGGATGGTATAAATTGCCTGTCAAGCCCGATATATTCACGATGGGTAAAGCCATAACAGCAGGCTTTTTTCCGTTGAGTGCTACTATGTATGGCCCACGAATAGATGAAGTGTTACCCGATAATTTTGATTGGGAACATGGATTTACATACAATTTTAGCCAAGCAGGGATCCTCAGTACCCTAAAATATATAGACTTGTTGCACGAAGAAATGCCATTTGAATTACATTACACATTGAAAGAACGAGCAACATTTATTTTTAAAGAAGCTGGATATGACATTGTAGGACACTTTGGATTAATCTTTGACGTTAAGCGAAAAGAGGATAGACAGTTTTTTATTATCCCTATTAGTGCTACAGATGAATACTTTGATGTTTTAAAGGAACAAATAAAATGAAAATAGTAGATAACTTTCTTAGCGAAGAAGTTTATAAAAATTTTGTAGACGCATTACAAAATGAAAAGTCTCCTATGGAAATTCCTGGACTTGTAGCAAGAGCAGAAAAGACTTTTACAGATTGTGGTTTTGAAATTCTAAATAATTTTGGAACATTCTTTATGGTTAGAAAAGTTAGATTCCAATCTCTGTATATGATACCATTAAATGCTGATGAAATGTATTTTGAAGTGTTGAGAAAAGAGCTTATTACACTATGATGGATGTTATTGAAAATTTTTTAGATGCTGATCAGTACAAAGAGTTAATTAACCTTGTAGCTGAGTGTACTGTGAAAGAAGAGGGCAAAGCTCATTACAATGATGATAATGCTATACAAGGCTTTGACAACAGTGCTTACACTTTAACTACTAAAGAGTTTCAGCATTGGTGGCTCGATGTACTTAAAAATAAAAATTACATCAAACAATCTGTAACACCTAACGATATAATGAGTTTGTATATTGTCGAATCAAGACCTCCTTATCATGCTAGATGGCATCGTGATAGTTTAGACGAACTTGAACTTGGCGGTGTAATTTTGTACTTCGGAAGAAATTTTGACGTACACGATGGAGGTTTGTTTTTAGCAAAACAACATGAAAACGATATACACGGTCAATGGGTATTACCTTCAGATAATGTTGGTATTATAAATCCACATGACGTTGTTCACGTAGTTACTAAATTTGAAAACAAAGATATTGTTCGAAAGATGGTAATTATGTTCCTTAGAAAGAAAGATTTCGCATGATTTACACAGAATATGATCCATTAGAATCTGTAATTGTAGGAGACACGTACTCTCCTGGAGACGTGGATCATTTGTTGACTAAAGGCAACATTAATCAATTTAATCATATCCTAGAAGAAACTAAACAGGATTTAGATGCGTTAGCAGACTTCCTTACAAAAGGCGGTGTTGAAGTAACTCGTCCTACTGTATACAAATATGATGCAGTAAAAATGCCACAGTTTAGTATAGATGTACCAATTGCACCAATCGTACCAAGAGATCAGTATATGGTTATGGGTAATACCGTTATCCAATCTTATACAAGTTATACAGACAGATACTTTGATGCTATTAGCTATTATGAAATATTTGAAAAATTATTCCGTGAAGGCCACCGTTGGATAAGCCAACCTGCCCCTATGCTTATGGATTTGAATACTACAGACGAATGGTTTATGAATGACAAAACGTATGTAGAGAAATTATCTGATAGAGTATTGTGGCATATGGCTACAATGTTTAAGGCGGGCGATGCATTTATTGTTAATACACAAGGTCCTGGAAGTCAAACTGGATTAGAATGGTGTAAGCGTGAGTTACCTGAATATAGATTTATTACTAATGAAGGGACACGGGTTAAAGAGTTTGGACACATTGACCATGGCTTTATTATGGTAGATGATGAAACAGTTATTCATGCTGGTATGGATTGGTTGCCTAAGTGTTTGCATAACAAAAAGTTATTAGATGTAAGTGATTGTTTGCCCCCATTAAACATGAATAGATATATTCAAGACTATGCTAAAGCACGAGATAAAATGGATGTTGCCTGGTTAGACAAGTATTTAGAGAACTGGAGAGGGTATAATCAAGAAGTTTGTTTTGATTTAAACGTATTAATATTAGATAGAAACAATATTGTGTTTGCAAGACACATACCTAAACTATTTGAAAAACTAAAATCCTTACACATTGATTGCCACGTAGTGGAGCAACGCCATTATTTGTATTGGGATGGTGGAATACATTGTAGTACATTAGACGTTAAACGTAAAGGCGTCAAAAGAAAAATTATATAAAATCTGTTTACCGAATGCTATCGCGTCGCTTCGCGACTGCTTACTTTCTGGCGGATGACCGCTTCGCGGCTTATTCGCCACCTTGATCCTTTTCGAACAATATAACCTACGCAATTAGATGATCCACACTTACAAAGGTATTGTTTGTAGTCTGTTTTATCAAAACTAAACCCATAATCATAAGTTAACTCTTCATCTTTTTTAATATTCTTTATAGCAAAAATCCATAATTGTCTGTTATAATCAAAAACTTCACAGTTAGGATTACAGGAATGATTTATTAATCGAGCAGTATTAAATTTAAAATCACCATCAAGATCGTACTGTTTGTTTAAATTAAACAAGTAAATCTCTTTATCGTTATCATACTTTGGATCTGTTTCTGCTTTATCGTGACTAATTTTCTTTCCTTTATACTGGATAATTCTTTGACCTTTTTTAATATTAGTAGAGGCAGACAAGCCATTCCTATGTATATTGGATCTTTTGTTTTTATATAATCTCATTATTACTCTTTGTCTAGATTAGATAAAAACTCTCGCAATTTAGTAGAATCGCCTTCTGTTTTAGCTTGTGGTATTCTAGTACCTTTGCTAGGATCAACTGCTGTTTCTGGTTGCTCTGATGAAGTTTTCTTTAATGTATTGTATACTTGTCCTACTCGTTTATCATATTTTTGAGCATCTTCATCTTCAATTAAATCTCTAATTCTTAATGAATCTATATCAAATTCTAAATCTATTTTACTACCAATACCACTAGATGATCTAGTTTTCATTAATTGTATTTGATATCTTCCACGTTCTCTCATTGCTCTACTAGTGAATATACCAAATACATTATCAGCAGTTTGTATTTTACTAATACCGCCTGCTATATGTGAGTGATCAAATTCTATTTCTTCAACTGAACCTCTGTTCAATTGTGATGCAGTTACAAATATAATTCCTAATTCCATTGATAAATTTCTTAATTCTTCTGATACAAACTTATCTTTAACAAATAAATCACTTGGAGATACTTTTTTAGATATTGGCATCATCAAATCAAGGTAATCAACTAACAATACATCAACTTTACTTTGTGTTTTAATTTCATATTCTTTAATAAATGATCTTAAATCATTTGCATTTTTGCCACTTGGCATATACTTAATTTGGAATTTACCAGATTTCTTACCAAGTATTCTTACTTTCATTTCAACACCATCTAATTCTTTAAAAATTTTCTTTGTAGGAATGTCAGTAAGCATACTATCTATTCTCATTGATATTAATTCTTCACTTAATTCAAAGCTAACATATAAAATATTCAATCCTGCTAACGTCCAGTTACAACCTAAATTTGTAAGGAATAAAGATTTACCTGCACCAGATCCTCCTGCAAATATATTAAGTTCACCTTTATTAAATCCACCAAATAGTTTTCTATCTAATGTTGACCAGCCTGTGCTAACTTGACCTGCTTGATCTTTTAATTTCATTAATCTTTCTTTTGGATCTTTAAAATAATCTGTACCTAAATCTTTGTGCAATCCTATTTGTACTGCCTTTTTAACCAAGTCTTCAACTGGACCATAGTCACCTTTTTCTAACATATCTGCAGATTTTAATATAGCTCTTTCAAGACTTTTATGTCTAACAAATGTTTCAAAGTCACCTAATAACCAATCATAATGGGATTCGTGAAGACCTTCAGGTATTTTTAAATCTGTTTTACAATTTGCATTAATCATATCTGGTGTTGGTAATGCATTATGTTCAGCAACATATTTGTTAAGATAATCTGCCGTACTTTGTAATTTTCTATCAAATAAATTGTGATCAAATATAGATTGACATCTAACAAATGCTTCTGCATTTCCTAACATCATTTCTAGATAAACTTTTTGGATGTCGTATCCGTAGTCTTTATTTTGTCTTGATTTTTCCATTGTTCTTATTGTACCATACATCAGGATTAAAGTCAAGGTGTTTTGGATATTTTGTTAAAACAGAACCAATACAAGAACCTGGATCACCTGGATTTGGTGGAATCCAAATGTCATCCCATATATGTCGTAGTTTATTAATAGCAGTTTTGTTTAATGCACAACCACCTACAAAAACTACATTATCAGCTTTAATATTTGTTTGGCACCAACCACTAATACTAACTAAAATCAATTCAAAAATATGTTGAGTAGTTGCGGCTATGTTGGCTAAATCTTCTTCTGAATTAAATTCAGGTCTCCACCAATTAGCTCCTCGATGTAAGTTTTCTCTTAATTTAAAAGGCATTCTAGTATGAACTAATTCTTCCATAAACTTTCTGTAATGAACTCTCCAGTTGCCTTTTTTAGCAAGTTCTTCTGTTTTATATTCTTCTGCGTTTGGTTTAAATCCTAATCGTTGTGTCATTGCACTATAAAATAATCCAACACTATGCGGATATCTTTGAGAGTATACTTGTTTTATTTTCTCTCTTTTACCATGCCATATAGTAAATGTTTGAAATTCTCCTATGCTATCTAATACAACTATTGCGGCATTTCTTTCAAAGAAAGGTGCTGTAAAATATCCATATGCCGCATGGCTATGATGATGTTTTGCATATTCGATTGGAACTTTATGTATACCTGCTTTAGCTAGATATTTTTTAATATTATTTTCTTGAAACAGAAATCCTTGCCCTGCGTATAATTGTCGTAAACTTTTTAGAAAAGGTTTTTCATACCAAACAATTTTTGCCGGGAAAGCCCATCTAGGATTTGATCTAACATAAGCTAACATCTTACCACTTAAACTTGGATCGCCTGGTTTACCACTAAAATCTCTAGACAGTCCTGCCCAAAGTAGTTTAAGTTTGTAATGATCCGTTAAGCCATTCGGACTCCACTTCATCACGGATAAACTTGCATCGTGACTATTGCCTGTTATTCCCCATATTATCATATCTTATTTGTATATAAATGGATCTCTTTTCTGTAGTTCTTTAACTTTCTTCTTGTACTTTCTGTGTTCCAGATATTTTGTAATAGGAGAAAATAAGAACGAAAAGAACTTTTTTATATAAACCATTTTTTCATCCTTAACTTTATCTTCAATTGTGATTCCTGTGCGTTTTTTATGATTGCATACAAAGTATGTAGTCGTCCGTATTTACCAACGGCGTCAGAAATATCTTTAATATCATGATCCCACTCGGGCATACTCACGCTCCAGCCTAAATTTATAGCATCATGAACTAACTTTTGTCCAGCCTCATCTCTGTCAGGTACTACTATGACGTGCTTACCTAAACTGTTTAATAAAATTCCTTGTTGATCTTTAACTTCACTTCCTAACAATGCTACACTATCTATAGTAATAGCATCTATAGGTCCTTCTACTGCAATTACAAATTTTCTATCATCATCTTGGGCATCTATGTTAAAAACATACCCTGGTTGTTGTTCAGATAGATATTTTACTTTATTTGAATCAGTAACTCTTCTAGCAGTATAGCCTACTATACGAGATTGATAATAGAAAGGAATAATTAATCTATCTCTATAACCACTACCTTTAGCCCAATGAAACTCATAATCATCTAACTTTAGACTTCTTTTGTCTACATATTCTAAAACTTGATAAAAGTATTTGTCTTGTTCTTCCCATTTATGTAAATTTAGACTAAATTTACATTCATGTAAAGGTTTTGCACCTTCAGGAAGCTCTTTATTTTTAAATTTTGGTAATTGTGTTATTGCTTGATATCCTACTGTATCTGTTTTAATTTGTAGAACTGCTAATGCTAATTTAGTAATTTGTTCATCTGGCATATTAAGCCATCTCATAAACCTTTTCATTTTATATGATAAATTTCTACCAACTCTCCAACTTGCTTTAAAACCACAATTGAAACAATGGAAACTTACACCCTCATCAACACTACCAATTAAGCCTCCTCGTTGTCTAGTATCAGCAGATGTTCCCATATGCTGACAACAAGGTGCATTAAAAGATAGCCATCCGCTAGGTGTTTGTTTTCTTTTTTGGGGTAAGTGAATTAATAATGCGTCATATACAATATTCATATATGCATTATAAAATAATTTTAATGAAAAGTCAATTAATTTCGAACTAATATTTTGTCTATAGTACCAGCAGTTATTTGGTGTCTGAATCTTAAGTGTTGATATACGCCATTGAAATTAACATATTGAAGAGTGTCACTAGCAGTTAAATTGGTTGTGGCTACATCTGCCCAATTTGTACCTGCACCTATTTGAGCATCTAAAGTACCTTGTACTGTTAATGTTCCAACTGCATCTGTAGTATAATATGCCGCAGTATGTAAAGCTATATTTCCGTTTATTGCCGGATCGGCTGTAATTGTTTCTGAATTATATATTGTGTTGTCTTGTGTATCTTCAATAAATGTTTTAACTTCATGCGATACTTTAGGTCCAGGAAAGTTGCTAGTATTAAGATATATTGTTCCTTGACTTCCAAAGTGTGAATTAGGATAAGTTAAAACGTTTTTAGCATCATTTGTATGATACAAATAAACACTATAACTCATATATTGTTGTTTAAGATTTAGTAAATCGTTTTCAGTCAATGTTATAGTAAATTGTCCTACTTTGCTTGGTGTAGATGTTTCTATAATAGTTCCATCTTTTTCAGCAACTAAAGTATCGTTTTCATCCCACATTTTAAACTTAGGTGTGTATGTATTAAGGATACTTACAGCTTTTTCGTCAGCATTTTTAACTTCAAACTGAAGAACATTGTCTATATTTCTGTAAACGTTTATATTTCTTTGATACACGGATCTATACCTCGTAACTTGCCCTGCCAAATTCGCAGTAAGCACTATTCTATTATTTAATAAATATCTTCGTATAAGTTGCATAATACACCATCAATTAGTAACAATATAACGTATTTATTAGAAAAAAGAATGCTAAAAGAAGACATAGAGAAAGATTTTCCCTTCATAAGTGTAGTAGAGTATGGCGGCAAGGAATATGTGGGTGTAATCAACAATCAAGACCACGCAATCACTAGTATATACATCTATCAGGACCTAAAGGGCGATAGTCAGAAAGCTGATTTTGTAGCCTTGTGTAAAACCTGGTGGTGGGAGTCTAATAGAATGATCCCTATTGGAATATTTTTAAGAAAAGAAATGCAAAATTATAGGGAAATTTTAATGATAATGAATACTAAAGATGTTACAGTAAAAATGGGCCATGTCACAAATTTAAATAATCTTGCTGTAAAAAGAACAAAAAGAAGATCAGTTCAACTAGTTAGAAAACCTAAAGAAGTAATCAGAAAAATCAATCAGTGATGTATAACTGGACCGATGAAACAAGGTTAGTGTGGTATGCTATAAGTGGCAGAACTGTCTGGTGGCACGAAAAATGTACTAATAAAGATACAGAACTTCCTATATATCATGAACCTTATTGGGTAGAAACAAAAGAACAAGGTGGTTGTCCTAATTGTGGTTTGAAACTAGAGGATGAAGATTTATTTTCTGGAAAAGCAATAAAAGATTGGCAATCTAATTTGTTTTGGTATAAAAATATTTTAAACGGACCTTGTTATTCTAAAGAAAAAATTAATCCTCTTTAGCTTCTTTTTTATGAATTTGACTATGTTCTGGTGCATCATAGTACTGTTTAAAGCAGGAAAAATAACAGTAGAAAGGAAGAAGTGTTGTATGTCCTTCATTAACTTGTTTTGCCCATTTAATTTTATTCCAACCTCTTTCGTGTAGGTAATATAAAAACATTTTTGTTACAATTTCTATACCTGCAATAGCACCTGCTAAAGTTGCCGCACCTGTAATAATCCAACTTATTAAAAACGTATCTGAAGTTGCTATAATTCTCCATGTAAGAGTTTTAATTAAACTTCTTTTTTTATGACTCTTTGACATTATTTCCTTTTAATTGTTCACATAAAAGATTCATATGTACAATTACTGCCATTGCATATGAAGTTGCGTGGGATTTTTTAAAAAAGTAACTGCCATTTGTTGGTTTAACCCAAACGTTTTTTAATATTTCGTCCCAAGTTTTGTTAAGCAAATATCTTTTAGCTGGTCTAATTATTGCCAATACAGCCGCTAATTGTTCTATGTTTATAGGTTTAAGTTTTTTTAATATTTCTACGTGTCCATTTATATGAAAAATTTGATCTACAAATTCTTTTGCTTCTAATAATTCCCATAATGGTTCAGTAGTTATTAATTTATTAAGATGGTTTTCATCTTTAATGTCTTTATAAATGCTAACGTTCAAACAATCTATTTTAAAATATCCTCTTTGTTCTGCTTTTTCATAATCAATTGTACACAAATTGTTTATTGGATCGTGAGGTACTTCTGTAAAGTAAACTCCAGTATTATGTTTTTTACCGGAATCTAATTTAGCAATTCTGTGTTTAATTTTGTTTAACAAAATTGATCTATCTGCAAAGTCTATATCTATATCTGGCATCTAACAATAATATTTCTTTGATTTGGGTTTAATACAATTTTAGGATCTTTAGGATATAACATCGCACAACCACATTTACTTTCATCAGTTATTTCAATAGTAATATCTCTTCCGTTCCATCTTCTTGAAATGTTCATATATAATAAATCTGAAATATCTTCACAAGTTTTACCTTCTATAGTAATTTGTTCAGATTCAAATAAATTAATAACGTGCTTTTGTACTTCAAGAAAGTCTACATCTTTGTTCTTAAACGTTTCCATTTTTATTTCTATATCTTTCATTATAAGTTTGCCTCCTTGGTAATATTTTTTACTATTTCTACATCTGCTGGTACTCTTTGAAACCTTACTGCCCAATGTCTAGGATCCATTATACCACTTATAATTTGTAATTGTTCATCATTAAATTTTCCTAACATTTCCTTACCTGTTTTACAATTTAATACTAACCATGGTGAAATTTTTCCATCTCTAATATCTTGTGTAGCTCTATTCAAACTTGCATACTTAAAGTAATCGTGCCATGGTGCTTCTTTTTCTTCTGCCCAATCCATCATAGATTTAATAGAACGTTCCACTGCTGTTTCCATTGTTTCTTTTAAAATTAAATTTATAGAATACTTTTCATATAATTCTTCTCTACACCAATGATCTAACTTTACTCCACTAGTAACGACATAGTCAATATATTTGTGTGGATATAAAGGTTTAACATTACTCAAAAAACTCCCAAACTTAACAAATGCTGTATAGTATGGGCTCTTACAAAATTCTTCGTATGTTTTTTCTTTTTCCATTTTTTGACACAATTGATAAAATCTAATAAAAGTTTGATATCCTAGTTGAACTCTCCTTTCATCCTTTTGTAAAAATCTTCTTTTTTGTTCGCACATATGGACAGCTAAAGTTTTTTCTCTAGTAAACTTTGCGTTACAATGTTTACAAGAATGCAACTTTTCTATCATAGTACTTTTTTAACCTCTTCTTTTGACATACCAAAGTCTTGTGCTAATGTTTTTAATTCTTTAGCAGAATTTATTGTTGCTAATAATGTTATTTCATCTTCTTTTTTAGTAGGATATAAATTTTTTAAAAACTTAACCGCCTTTGATTTACTACCATATTCTTTATGTTTATAGCCTATCCATGGATGAAATGTTATTTTTTTCTTTTCACTTGCAGTCATACATAACAAATACCATAATAATTTTTTATGTTTAGATAAAGTAAAAAAGTTTTTATTATAATATTCATTTGTTTTTAGAATAGTTAATTCTTTATCTTCTTTTTTACCTACTACTGAACTTGCATATCTATTCAATATATAAAAGCCTACTTGCTTTTGTTCATCATCGGAAAATTCATTCCAAATGTTTTTAGCATTCATATCTATAGCCGCAAGGATATCCTTCAACGGCAATTTATTCTTCACTATGACCATATAATTCCAATAACATTATATACTTTTCCCACGCCTTTTGCAATCCTCTATGTTTCCAACATAGCTTAACTGCTTCTGGTGTAATGTAATGATTACGTCTTTTGAACTCTTCTTCTATGTGTGCTTTCTCACTTTTGGATACTATTTGTCTTTCGGCAGTATAATTTCCTACTTCACGTTGATATACAGTTTCTCCACCATCTGGCGATTCGTAAATATATTCTATTCCTAATTTTTTAGCTATTACTTCTTTTTTTGTAAGTTTTCTAGATTTTTTCATAATGTAATCCAAATAATGTTGCGTGTCTAGGATCATGAAAAGTAATTTTAATATGACCTTCATCCATTGTTGTTATATTTTTTAAAGACAATTTTTTCTTCTTAATTATTTTTAAAAGTTCTGGTATGTAATCTTGCGATAACCAAACGTTTGTCAATTTCTTACCTTTTCCTGTTGGTATTCTTAACACAGGTGCTTTAATTATAAGTCCGTTTTTAAGAGTTCTTTTTATTTTTTTTAGGTTTTCTCTTTTTCTTTTTGACATTTTTTTTGTTGTTCCAGTTAATAGCATTGTATCCTTTCCTATATGCATCATCAGATGGACGACTTTGTCCGTCCCACGCCTTACCTTTTTCGTATTGAACATCCATGTTCATACCTTTAGTTTGAGGTTCTTGTTTACTATGTCTACCCATTATAATAACAATCCATATTCAATAGTTTCACATTGTCTTGATATATCTTTAACAAAAAATGCACACAAAGGTTCTTTTTTACCTGTTGTAATAGGCGTAGATATTAATTGATTATTTTTTACTTTAGGGAAATACCATTTAATATCATTATAAAAATTTAATACTTTAACTTCCATAAATTCTGCTTTAAATCCATTTAAAGGATTAAACAAAAATGCTTGAAAACCTCTATCCGTAATACTAGTTAAAGGAACAACTTCTACAAAAGTACTATCTTCTTTATCGCCTACACCTATACTCCAATCTAAAGGCATTATTAATTCATTTCCTCCGATGTCTAAAACAACAGCAGGACTACTAAAACTTTCTATATAAATTAAAGGAATAAAAAAGAAATCGGGTTCCTTAGGATTGCTATTATCTAAAACCGAAAAACACATATCATCTGATACGTGTTCTGGTAATTTATTCAGTAAAAAAGTTTCGTTTTCTAATGTTAATATTCTCATTTCTTTCTTTCTGTGCTAATTCCATTGTACTTTTTCTATAGTAAATGGATAGTTAGCCTCTTTATAAAATTTCTTTCTTCGTGTAAGATGCCTTTTAGCAAACTTACAAGTAGATGTTATGTCCCATATTTGAACAAAGTCTTTATCTTTTGCCTTTCTTATGCCACGACCTATTGACTGTATTACCCTTATAAATGATTTACCTGCCTCTATTAATACTAAATTAAATATTCTAGGTATATTAATTCCAATAGATGCAACACCATATGTTGCAATTATTATTTTATTATTTGCACTAGAAATTTCATCATATTGTTCTTTTCTATCTTGCAATTTTGTTTCGCCTTTAATAAAAACACTATTAGGAATTATTTGTTGTAATTTTTCTCCTGCCTTTAATCTATCTACTAATATAAGTGTGTTGCCTGTTTCCTTTATTTTGCCTATTAATTTTGCTATGTATTCTAATCGATCTTGAGTTGTAACCAAATAACTTAATTCTTCTTGGTATGTTCTATGTACTAATGTGTCAACTAATTGTACTACATTAACGTGACATTTAGATAATATACCTTTATCTTGTAATTCTTTTGCAGATATTTGATTAATAACAGGACCTATAGCAACTAATAAACTTTGAAATTCAAATTGTTCTTTTGGAATTGTTCCTGTTAATCCCCATCTTACTGGAGAATTTTTTAAATGATGTGTTAGTAATTTTTTTAAAACATCTGCTTTTGCTTGGTGTACTTCATCTATTATTAATGTTTGTACACCACTTAAAAATTCAGTTAAGGATAATGTTGATTGTCCAGCTTTTGCTTTTTTATCTAAAACATTTAAAGATTGCCACGTACAAATTGTGTGTGTTTTTCCAAGTTCTTTTCTATCACCAAAGTATACTCCAACGTCTAGACCTACATTAATATAATCTTCTTCTGTTTGTGTAACTAAACTTTTATTGGGTACTATTACAACAGTTCGTCCTAGTCTTTCACATAAACTAGATAAACAAGCAGTAACAATTGTTTTCCCTGCACCAGTGGCAACTTCTTGTAATGATTGTGGTTGCTTTATAAAATTATTAACAACATCTACTTGATAATCACGAAGTACAATTTCTTGTCCTTCACAAATGTGACCTTTGGGCCATGTTTTATTTCCAAAATAATTTTTGTCAATAGGTTGAAATTTTAAATCATATTTCTTTCTTTTATCTTCTATTGAGCCTACTTCAACACCTTGTTTATTAAGTAATTCTAAAATTTTATCTAAATGATTAACAAAACCACTACCACCTAAACCAAAGAAACCAATCTTACCATCCCATCTTCCTAATTTATATTGAGGCAAGTATCTTGCGTATGGAACTTCCCATTTTAAACTATTTGCTATTTTTCTTCGTACATCAACAGGTAGCCCTTCAATTTTTACATTGACTTCGTCGTTGATTACTATTTTACAACTCATATATTTTCCATAACAAAATATGGATTCCAAGGGCTATGGTCTTCAGTAGCATATTGAACAACTAAATCAAATTCTTCTTCAAAAGAATTTACTTTGCTGTAATTCCTTGTAGTATCAAGACATAATACGCCTTCCGGTTCCCAATTAAATCTTAATAAAGGTTTTGGAATCTTCTTATTATTAATGTACACTATTTTTGTATTATTTGCAAGTTTATTATTAAGTCCATTTTCACGAACATATTCGTTAAACTTGATACCAGATTCCATGTTTTCCAATCTAAACAATACCGAAATGTCTTTATTATCTACATAGTTTTTAAAAATTTTATGTGATGCTTCCAAAGATTCAGCAGGATCTTTTTTTGGAAATACTGGTAATACTACCAATAAAGGAATTCTTTTTAAATCAAACATTGTTTTTATTACTTGTTTTAGTTCCCATTTTTTCTTTTCAACAACAACTACAGATGCTTTACGTTTAACAAGTCTTTTAGTAAACTCATCTTGATCGGCTAATGAGTGTTCTAAATGTAGTCCACTAAAATATTTCAATCCCAAATATTCACTTCTATCTTTAAATAAAAATAAGTTACTAGGACTTGGTTGCCCAAACTTATTTACATAGTGTTCAGACGTTTTTGGTAAACAATTTTTGATTTTGAAATCATAAATTCCTGGTAGAAATTCTTGTTTATTATTATAAAAGTATTCACACTTTTCATGAATCTCTAATAATGTTGGATCTATATCTGTTATTTTGCCTTTAAACTTATCTACTACTTTATGAGCTAAACGTTCATTATAAGGAAGAATATATTTGTTTTTATCTTTTTGTTTATGAGTTCTATAAAAAGGAAAACATTTTCTAACTTCCCCCATAAGTTTGCTATACATAACATTAAAAGGAAATCTTACTATAAGAACCTTATGATTTGGTTGATATGCATAATAACTAAAAGGATCGTAAACGAATTCTTTATAATTTCCAATTTTAATATAAGAACTTCTATCTATTTGTCTTAGTGGTTTACGTAATATAGTTGATGATGCAATGATATCAACATCTCTATTTTTAAATTGTGTAGAGTAGTTAGTTCTAAGGACTCTTTTTACAGTTGCGTACTGTCTATCAGTTAAAGCAGTACCTCTATAAACTTTTTTGGCAATGTCAGTTAATATTTTTCTGTCTTTAGGTAGCAAAATAAATGGTGGATTAACTGGCTTATCACTCAAGCCTACCATCATTTCCAAACAAGCTTCTATTGAGATTTTTTGCATACCTTATATTATACTTTGGTATTATCAAAAAGTCAATCTAGAAAATGGTAATCCTTCCGCTATTTCTTCTGTAGTCCACTCCGTATATGCATAATCTTGGAGCCATTGTTGCCTGTCGGGCATTTTTGGGTCTTCTATGTGGGACAAATCAGTATTTCCTACGTCATATGCAAGACTGTCTTTACCTACAAATGCTGGTATTCCATTAAGAACTGCTATAATACCTGGGTTACTACTTTCACTAACTACTGCCCAACAATTTGTTAGATCAAAGTCGAAGTCATCATAACTGTCTTTAATTTGTTTAGGTACTTGCATTCCTACTTGACTTTCGTGTTTTAAATTTAATTGTACAGGACATCTAGGATGAGTTCTTATTATTATTTTTCTTTTTGAATGTTCTCTAATTTTATCAATGGTTTCATGCAAATACTGATTTAATGGTGGCATATCTTTCCATTGTTCACTTTTGTCATGTTGGGAACATATTAATATATGATCACCAGCGGTCCTCCAAGGACTATATTTTAAATTAAATTTATTTGCTCTGTCAGGACCATTATCCATTTGACCAAAGTCTGCTTTTCGATTTATTCCATCTATGCCAACTTTCCAAGTAATATTTCTTTTAATATTTCCTACTTCTATTACTAATACTTTTTTATTTTGTTGATGAAATTCCTTCCATATTCTTTTATTAGGTTCCATTCTTCCGTGCCATAGTAATGACCATATAACAGCCACATCGGCATCTAAAGAGTTTACAACTACTTCATGTTCTAATTTTAATAAACCTTTTATTACTGCATTAAAAACTGGAACACTATTTAAAGAACCAAAATCTGTAAACACACTAAATTTCATATATTTTTCCAATATTCTTCATTACGACCGATCATTAAATCTGTTTTTAAACTAGTTCCTTTTTGTTTTCGAGAATCTCCTTTTAAATGATCTAGCCAGGTACCTAGTACGCAGTTGATGAAAGGATGCCCGCCTCCGCCCGTCTTTGCGGTCCTATTGTATATGTTTTCGCTATAATCTAGTACATCTGCATCTTGCAGTCTTGCACTTTTTAATAGTTGTCCAAACACATATGAGTCGTGCCATTCAGATAATAAAAATATACCTTTTTCGGCATCTTCATATACACGTTCAAAATCTTTTAAAAACTTTTTACAAGAAGGATGTTTTAAATTCATTCCATAAAATCCACACTCGGGCCATGTTTGAGCTCCTCTTCCTCTTCCAACAAATGTTAACCATCTTGTATCAGGAAATAATTTTGTAAAGTCTTGAAGTGGCCATTGACTATGTACAACAATATCAGCGTCCATCCATATTAACCAATCTGTGTTTTCATCTTCTGCACTATGTAATATAGAATAAACTTTATTTGCAAATCTTATTGCGTCCCATTTAAATTTTTTATGATGATCTCGTGGACGCTTTTCAGGAAAAGGACATATACCATTTGCTTTAGGAACATCTTTCCATTTATTTTTAAAAGCTATTAGTTTAGTAATAACGTTACTATTATGAATTGTAGTTCTTTCATCTCCTTGTGGATTACAATTTTCTGCAAATATTTCTAGTCGTATACTTTTATCTACATTTTTATTAAAAGAATCTATAAATCTTTGCCCATACAAATCCATTCCTTTTTGATGAAAGGTAGTTACTACTTTGTAGTTTTTCATTTAACCCACTTTCTTAAATGTTTCCAAGCAGTACCATCTTTTAATTCATCTAACGTCCAATGTACTTGCGCCATTTGTCGAACCCATAATTCTCTATCAAAATCTCTAGGTTTTTCTATTTCTGCAAATGAATGATGTGTTACTGGAGCCGATTGAGCTCGTTCAGGATCAGTTATAAAAGTAGGTATTCCTTCAATTACACTAGATACAGTAGGACTTGAATTATGTCCAACAACTGCATATGCTCCTGCATACTCATCTCTAATATCTTTTGACCAACTAACTTCTACTCCTTGGAATTGTACGTTTCGTGCTTTTATCCATTCTCTAATCATTGCTTGGTGTCTTGCTGTATTTTTATCACCTGGGTGGAATCTAATCTTAACACGTCTATCAGTATACGTTCTAATTTTAGTCATAACGTCTCTTACCCAATTCATAACAGGCATACCTTCCATACTCCATCCGCCATCTCTCTGACAACAAATTAATATAAAGCCATCTCTACTTGTAGTTTTCCAAGGTTTAAGGTCTACATTAAGATTCTTTTTAATTATTTCCCATCTATTAGGGTTTGGTTCTTTATTACAATATTCTGCTGTATTAGGAAATATTCCGTCAAAGCCATATCTTAAATATGTTTTTTCTTGTTTAGGATCTGCCCATAAAAATAAACTACTGTCAACAATTAAACATCTTTTTCCTTTTTTAATTTGATTTGCATGAACATTTTTTCTTAAAAGTAAATGACGTGATTGTTTTGAATTTTTATGTACATAGCCTTGAATAACAGATACATCTGCATCTATAATTGACCAACCATTAGAAACTAATCCTTGATCTCCACTTGCGTTAACACCTTCTATAAAATTTTTTATAATTAAAGGCTTTTGTGGACTTTTGTTTCCTGGTGGAATAACTTTCATATATGCAACTACTCTTTTCATTATTCTAACTCCATTTCTCGTAAAATTCTTAATGCATTGCCGTTTGATAATTCCCCAGAAGTATATTGACAGTACGCTAACCATTTTTGCCATTTCCAAATTTCTTCTTCATCTGAATACTTTGGATTTTCAATATTTGTTAGGTCATGATTGCTAACTGGATCAGCGGCTGTAGGTGCTCCTGTAAATGCTGGAACTCCTGCAATTATTCCTTCTATTGCTCCTATAGATTGATATGTTACTAAAGCATAAATGTCATCATTTTTTATTTGAGAAAATATATGACCTCCTCCAACTCTTTTACGTCTTTCTACTTTATCTCTAACAATAATTTCTCTATCAGTATATTTTTTTAAAGTTTCAATAGTATCTTCTACCCATTTATCTCTATTTACATTATAAAATCTACAAGGTTTAGGACTAGGTGTTACAAGTAATATTGCTCTACCATCTTTTCTCCAACCCTTCCATTTAAGTTCAGGAAAAGCCGCTTGTAATGATACTAATCTATTAGGTGGAACATCTATAAGTTTTTGATGTTGTACGTTATTACGAATTACCCTATGCCACTCTTTTCTTTTTTGATTATTACCTATGTAACCTGTATCAACATAGTAAAAAGGTCTTTTAGTTCTCCAACACTCATGAATAATTTTATGATTTGTCATTCCTCTAACAGATACAGAATTAGTTATTGGTGTTAATTTAATATTGTCCCAATGGTCATATGCACTAGGGTCTGGATGACCTGTTACATTTTTGATTCCTGCCATCCAATTTTTTAGGATAGCATCATCGTGATCTACTGCATACCATCTATTCATTTTATATCTTCATTAACCCGTTGACCGGCGTTTGCTCTTTCTATATCATCATGATCAAATTGTGCCCAATATAATTCAAAAGCGACGCCATCTTGTAATCCTATAAACTGATGATATTCACCCGGTTTAATTCTTGTCCAATCTCCTGCTTTAAGTATTGTTTCATCTACTAATCCTTGATCAGATTTCCAAACTCTAATCATTAACTTGCCTGAAACAATATAAAAACCATTCCATTTATATTTGTGTCTGTGTTTTGAACACATTACATCTTTTTTAAAATCTATTCTATGGAATTCTAATACGCCATTTGCGTGGATTAATTCTGTTTGTCCCCATATTTTTCCTTGTTTCATATATCAAATCCCTCCTCGCTTAAAAATTTTTGTACTGTCCATTTAGGTTCCCATCCTAAAGATTTTATTTTAGTAAGGTCAGCTAAAGTTTCTTCACGTTCTCCCAATGTTATTTCTTTTACAGGTAAATTAGGTGCTATATCTCTTATTCTAATATTTTGTCCAGTGCCTATATCAAGAGGTCCTTTAAAAAATGGATTGTCTATAATACATAATATTGCACTACACAAATCTTCTACATGAATAAAATCTCTTTTATGATTAGTAACATATTCTAATTTTCCATTTAATAATTTGTCAAAGAACATATTAAATCTAGGTGTTTTAGAATAAACTGTATGAAATCTCATACACACTGAATTAGGATGAGGTATGTATTCAATTACATTTTTTGTAGCGGCATATGGATTTAAATGTGGTTCATATTGTGAACTTGAACCTGCATATAACACTCTTGTTTTTTGATAATGTTCTAAAATTTTTCTAGTTCCTTCTACGTTCATATCCCAATATTTTTTAGGATCAGACATTGATTCACGTACTCCTCCTATAGCGGCTAAATGAATTACTAAATCTACTTCTGGTAATTCTGCCGTAAATATATTTTTTCCGTCTTTAATGTCTATGCCAAAAATTTTATGATTTTTTTCTTCCAATCTTTTAGAAAGTTCTGAACCTATAAAACCTTTATTACCTGTTATTAATATTTTCATTGGACTACCAATATTTATTAACCAGTTTTATAATGATGTAGTTGATTTGATGTTTTGTACTCTAGTATAGTATGGATATACGACTTTAATCCATGGAAAAAGTTGTTTGCAAGTTATGGCATCATTTGGCCACCAACCAATTTCATCTTGTGCTTTAATTATTTCTTTTGCGGCCCAAGGTTTTATAATAAATGTACTATTGCCTGCCATTCCTTGCGGTATTTCTTTTTTCATCACCCAAGGTGCATCGTGTACTCCTTCTCCTAAATTTTTTAATGTGTCATGGAAAAGTTCTGCTTTTGGTGTAGCTTTTGCTGGATCATTTAATCCTAAACAACCTCCTTCAAACTCAAATGGTGTAAATTTTCTAGTAAAGTATGCATCGTGTTCACAAATTATTATTGGTTCATTTAATTCAACACATTTTTTCCATAAGTTATAATGACTACCTGCCGCGGCAATTCTTTTATTCATATCATATGTCTTGTACGGCTTTAATAATAATTTTGTTTTTTCACAAATTTTCTTTTTGTGCCAGGGCCATGTCCAATCAATTTTCCACATTGTTGGAGGAGTAACAGCAGGATAAACAATAGGTTCTAAATCAGAATTTGTTTCTTTAATTGATTTAATAACATTATTACTATAAGCAACACTATCTTCATTGTCAAAAATTGTTATTATAAATGCTTTCATTTTATTTGTATATGCTATCGTACACTTCACACTTTTGGCAAACTTCAGGTAATATTTCTGGAATTTTATGACTTATGTTGAAATGATTGTAAATGGCTTCTTTTTTATCTTGTAGATTTTTTCTGGCTTTGTCTACGTTAAAATAGTCATAATTTTTTGCCATAACATTTTAGACTACATCTATTTGGAATTGATTATTATAAAAATTATCAAACTTTAATCCTGTTTCTTTAACAAATTGTTTTACCGCTTTGTTCACTCCAGGCTTGTTTGTGTAATCATCTCCGAATATAAATCCACCCTTTTTTACTATCTTTAAACTGCCATACAAGTCATTTAAGCACCCTTCATAACTGTGAGCGGCATCAACATATACCCAGTCTAATTGTAAACCTTTACTTCTTTCAAAAAATTCTGTGGTCGTGCATCTGTGTATATTCACAGATTGTCCTTTGAAACGATTCACAACACTATCATAAATTTTATCATAATACTTTTGAAAATCTTTTGGGTCTTTACTGCCTACAATTTTTTTGTAACGTTGAATATATGCTTCGTAGTTGCCATGTTCATCACTTTCACTGTATGGAGCAATGGACCAACTGTCTACCAAGTGTAATAATTTTGCTCTTTTTAGAAACAATTTTGATGAGTCTCCTTTCCAGACTCCAAGTTCTGCACCTATAGAATCTTTAGGAATACGCCACATTGTTTTTGCCGCAAAAGGATTTCCGCCTACCATCATAAATGTTTACCGTGACTCATGTTTAAATTTGGCATTTTAAAAGTAAAGAATTCAGGCCCAAATGCCTGTAATCTTACGTTCTTATTATTTACAAAATAATCTGACTGTTCCCAACCGTTTTTCTTTAAACTTGCCAATAATTTTGTTGCACCTTGGACCGTAACCGCGTATGCGGCTGTGCCAGGTATTCTGTAACTGTCGTGATAGTAATTTTTTCTATGATAATGCATCATTTTATTATTTTCATAGTCAAATATGCCTTCTTTGATTAATGGTTTTTTGTGTCCTTCTTTCCAAAAGCCTTTAAAAATTCTTTGATTCCATGCAGATTCAAAATTCATTATTAGAACATCATCAAATGCAACAGGTTGCCAAGACCTTACACAAAATGAATCTTGTTCTATTACTGCAATCGTTTCGTTCAATTCTATACACTTGTTCCACAGTCTTACATGGTTCATAAAGCAGGATTTTTTTATTTTGTATAATAATTTATTTTGTTCACTGAAATCTTTTGCTCTACTGTCTACCATATGTGTGAATGGATATTGTGCTTCATAGGTGTGTAAAGTTTCTGGTGTAACACCTTCAAATAGTTGTGCGTCAAACTTACCTTGACAACTTTGTAGGCAGATATTTGCATATTCAACTGACTTTTTATTTGATGTTACGTGTATTATAAATGATTTCATTATTTCAATCCGTAGTTATTTAACACTGCACCATTATCAATATTACGTAATAGATGATGACTTTTTTCTACTGCTCCTGTATGATAAAGATGCAGTTTTTTACCAGGTAAAAACATGGATGCCATGTGCATCATAGACGAATCTACTCCAACATACAACTCAGCATTTGATATCACGTAGGCTGTGTTTACAATATTGTTTGGATGTGTTGGCATTAATAATTCATTTGATGCACCACCTCCAACCACTAGAATTTCATAACCTTGATTTGTGTAGTTTTCTAATATTTTGTTAACAATTTGCCTTTTGATGCCTCTTTGTTTGTCTGTGCTGTCGAATTGTGCTACAACAAATTTATTTGTAGGCAAAATAAAAGTGCTTTTGTTCTTGAATTTAAGCGGAGTAAAATTTTTAAAATATTTAGAAATGTCTATTTCTTCTGTCTTGTCTAATTTGTTTAAATGTTGGTAATCTTTGTAAAAATATGGTTTAGCATCGATATTTTTTTGTTGCAGGTACTCAATCCATTTTGCTTCTGATAATCCTTGAATGTCATGCACATTTATATGAACTGTGTTGCTTGGAAATAATTCTAGCAGTTGCTGATAACTTTTTAATTTTCTTTCTATACCTTTATCACTTGTTAAATGTACAGTGACTTCATCATTTTTTGCCTGCGAAAAGAGATATCCAATCATCAATGTATGGATTCTATCACCTAGTCCAGGTGTTGTGTATCTTCTATTCTTTTTCTTTATACTGAGAGAACGTATTGCAATATGGATCATATTTTCTTAAGTATTTCTTGGACATTTTCACCGCGTTGTGGCAATTTATCACGTAAAAAGAAGTGAACAAAGTAACTTTCCTTTTGTTTGTGTTTTTCAACTGCGGTGTATAGTGAATTCCAACGCCAGTCCATATTTTTAACTTTCATTTTTTCTTTTTTGACCCACCAGTTTAATAACATCTGATCTGTACTCCATTTGAAAAATCCAACACCATCAACAAAATCCTTAAATTCAGGTCTTGAAATAAATTCTTTAGGTTTTTGACCTTTTAGATATTTTGCAAAAGATTTATTCATAACCATAAGGCCCATGTTGTAAAATTCTGCACCTAAATGGTTCCATTTCCAGTCAACGTCTTTTAAATTTTGAAAAGCATTTTTAGAATATTTTCTTATTTTGTTAAAATATTTTTTTGTTAAAGGCATTTCTCTTTCAACACAACCACCAAAATCATATTGTTGCGGTAGTTCGTCAAATACATTAGGTGCAGTATCT
>MPLX02213677.1_pt1 | contig 41715 bp, 39 predicted proteins | sample 1617341 | NCBI WGS metagenome assembly MPLX02 (sample SAMN05944804, study PRJNA350692) | marine metagenome | biome: marine; feature: ODZ; material: water; isolation source: 120 m water sample filtered on 0.2 um supor filter | place: Pacific Ocean | collected 2012-04-08 | depth 120m m | reverse complement strand
CTGCAGACATGCTGCGATTTCTTAAACCTTATGGTAGGGACATTGCTGTTGTAGATATCAAGGATTTCATCACGGTGTTTTCGGCTGAATTAAACGCGCTGGAACTGCGAGAAGTTGTGAATAAGGCCTTCATGTTTATTGCTAACCCAAAACTCTGCGGTCGCCCTGATATTTTGGACAAGTACAGACAGGGCGTTGAGGAGTGGTTAGATGACGCATAGGTTCGAGTTGAGCATAATCAAATTAATGCTTCTCATTTTTCTAGGGCGGACAGCTACCTTCTGACTCCGATTGGTATATTCGAGCAGTTTAGATACAAAAAAGGACGCTCCGAAGAGCGCCCTTTTTGTATTCGTAGTTCCTGAAACCTAGCGTTTCGAGAACTGGAAGCTGCGGCGGGCTTTTGCGCGGCCGTACTTTTTACGTTCGACGACACGGCTGTCACGGGTCAGGAAGCCTGCCTTTTTCAGGACCGGGCGAAGTATCGGTTCGAAGCAGGTCAGGGCCTTGGACAGGCCGTGGCGTACCGCGCCAGCCTGACCGGAAAGTCCACCGCCGGTGACGGTGGCGGTGATGTCGTACTGGCCTTCGCGACCGGCAACGGTAAATACCTGATTAATGATCATGCGCAGAACCGGGCGAGCGAAGTACTGTTCGACATCGCGGCCATTGACGATGATCCTGCCAGGGCCGGGATTAATCCAGACACGGGCGATGGCGATTTTACGCTTGACGGTGGCATCGGCCCAGCCCAACTCGTCGATCTTGGGCTCCGGGGGGACGGCCTCGGCTTCGGGTTCGACCGGGAGTACGGCGGGTGTGCCTTCAACAACGTCCTTCAGGTTTTCCAGGGTCTTAACGTCTTCGGACATGTTATGCGTTCCTCGTATTTTTCGGGTTCATCGCGGCGACGTCCAGAACTTCCGGGTTCTGGGCTTCGTGGGGATGATCGGCACCGGCATAGACATGCAATTTGCGCATCTGCTGGCGACCAAGGGGGTTACGGCTGACCATGCGCTCGACGGCCTTGATGACCACGCGTTCCGGATGCTCGCCTTCAAGAACCTTACCTGCGGTGACACTCTTAATGCCGCCGGGATAGCCGGTGTGACGGTAGTACACCTTGTCGGTACGTTTGCGACCGGTCAACTGGACCTTGTCGGCGTTGATGACAATGATGTGGTCGCCGCAATCCATGTGCGGGGTGAAAGTCGGTTTATGCTTTCCACGCAAACGCATGGAAATAATGCTGGCCATGCGGCCCAGCACCAGGCCTTCGGCGTCGATAACGCACCAGTTGCGCTCGATTTCCGTTGGCTTGGCGGAATAGGTATTCATCATACACCCGTTTTATCTTGTGATCGAAAAGCGCACGAAAAAAATATCCGCATCGCGAAGCACGGGTTTTAGGACAACACGATTAACATGTCAACGCATTATTTTGCAAAAAACTCAATGATTTCTGTAGCTTACACTTACGGTATTATATTACCCCGTTAAATTTCCGCATTCAGGCTCAGGATTCCTTGCCCTCTTCGTCAGAGGCTTTCAATTCATCGACCAGTTCCTCGAAGCTTGCCTGAACTTCATCGGCGTCAATTTCCGTCGCCGCTTCAATTTCCACGAGATCCACATCAGGATTGAAACCGGCGCTGGTGGGTGTTGGGGCCATAACGACAAATTCACCCTGATCCTCCTGCGCCACGGCTTCCCGCCGGGTCGAGCGCCAAAGCCCGAAGACGGCGACCAATGCCAGCGACGCGGTTATCGTATAATAAAATGCCTGCGCGCCGAACTGTTCCATGGCGAAGGTGGTGATTGGCGGCCCCATCGTCGCGCCGATGCCGCTTACCAGCACCAGGGTGCCACTGGCGGCGACCATCTGCGACGGGTTCAGGTAGTCGTTCGTATGGGCCGCACACAGGGAATAAAGCGGCATCGACAATGCCCCGACGAGGGTGATTATCACATAGAACTGCCAGGTCCCCGCCTCATACTGAGAGGCGAAGACGGCGACGACGGCTCCGGCTGCGCAGGTTCCGATGATCACCCGGCGACGCCCAAGTAGATCGGACATACGCCCCAGGGGAAATTGCATTATCGCCCCGCCAAGAATAATCGCCCCCATGAAAAAGGAAATTTCCCGCACGGAAAGTCCAATACTGGCGGCGTAAACCGCACCAATACCAAAGATGGACCCGATGGAAATGGAACTGATCAGCATCCCCGCCACTCCCAGTTGCGAAACCAGAAAAAGCTGTGAAATACTCACCGATTCAGTTGTCTCGTAATCGGGCATTTTGCTGACAGACGTCAGGATCGGAATCACCGCCAGACTGACCAGTACTGAAATAAGGGCGAACAGTATAAACCCGGACGGCGGGGCGATGTTCAGCAGGAACTGGCCACCGGCCAGACCGCCCAGCGAGATCAGCATATAAAAGCTGAGCAACTGGCCGCGGGTTTCATTTTCCGATGCGTCGTTGAGCCAGCTTTCCGCAACCACATAAATCCCGGCGTAGGAAAATCCGGTAACCAGACGCATCCCCCACCAGGCCCACGGATCAATAAAAATGACGTGCACCAGAATGGATGTGGAAGCCAGCGAGGCCAGCGCTCCAAAACTGCGAATATGACCGACCCGGCCGACCATTTTCGGCACCAACGCCGAGCCCAAAATCAGGCCGATGAAATAGCCGGACATGATCAGGCCGGTGGTCGACAATCCGAACCCTTCCATTGATGCGCGAACGCCCAGCAACGAGCCCTGCAAGCCGTTGCCCAGCATGATAAGCCCCATACCAAACAGCAAGGCCCAACAATTCGAAATGATTTGGAACATGGCTAAAAAACCTTTACCGAAAAACAGCCCTGATTTTTCGCTTATGCACGAAAAATATCCGTCCTGCAATCGAAGGATTCATTCGCCTTCTTCAAGGGCGCTTTCCAGGCGGCGGAATGGAATATGTGCCGGTTGCGTGGGCGACGGGTTCTTCTTCGTTGATGGAAAATAATGTCACCTGGATTACCGCAAGGCGCTTGCCCAGTTTAATTATTTTTCCTTCGGCTGAAATTGTGCCGGGTGCGGGTTTACGCAGGAAGTTTATGTTAAAATTGGTCGTCACCGCCAATGCCACCCGACCGATCATCGAAAGCACGACGGCGTACATGCAGGCATCCGCCAACATCATCATTGATGGACCCGAGATCGTTCCGCCAGGGCGCAACATGGAATCGTCACAGGGCAACATCATTGTCGCCTCGCCGTTTTTCATTTCTTCCAGCGTTAGTCCGGCTTCCAGGGCAAAGGGCATTTCCTCGGCAAGCAGAACGTTGAATTCTTCGATGGTCATCTTCGGCATGGCGCTGGCTTTTCCCTGTTCTTTCTTTCCGGCAACAGGCTACTTTCCCTTTACGTAAACGTCAATTAGCCCTTGCCACCCTACCCTGAAAACGGCAATGTTCGGCAATTATGGTTTTGGGAGATAAAGCGGCCATGACCGCCCAGACACAAGAGCAAACTGACGTTCCCCTGGTATTGCGCAGCGATGCCGGTGGGGTCGCGACCCTGACCCTTAACCGCCCAAATCAGCGTAATGCACTCTCTATCAGCCTGATGAGCGCACTGGAAGACGAAGTCGCCAAAATTTCAAGGGATGACACGGTTCGCGCTGTCGTCATAGGTGCCAATGGTCCGGCTTTTTGCGCCGGTCACGACCTGAAGGAAATCCGCGCTAACCCCGGACGGCAAAATTACGAAGCCCTTTTTGCCCAGTGCTCTCGCCTGATGCTGTCTATCACCCGCCTTAAGCAACCGGTGATCGCCCGTGTACATGCGCTGGCCACGGCGGCCGGATGCCAACTTGTCGCCACGTGCGACCTGGCGGTAGCCGCTCGCTCGTCCTGGTTCGCCACTCCCGGCGTCAACATTGGCCTTTTCTGTTCGACCCCGATGGTGGCGCTTAGCCGCAACGTGGGGCGCAAGCAAGCTATGGAAATGCTGCTGACGGGCGAGCGCGTAGAGGCGGATCAGGCCATGCAGTGGGGACTGATCAACAAGGTCGTTGATGACGACCAGCTTGACGGGGCGGTCAAGGAAATGACTGACAAGATAATTTCAAAATCTCCCCTCACCCTGGCCATTGGCAAGGAAGCCTACTACCGCCAGCTCGATTTGAATATCGAAGACGCCTACGCCTACGCCAGCAAGACCATGACCCGCAACATGCTGGCGCGCGACGCCGAAGAAGGCATCGACGCCTTTATCGAAAAGCGCGACCCGACCTGGGAAGGCCGCTGATTTGTGCCGCACCCACGGTATGTCCGATGCCACATTTTATAAATGGAAGGCAAAGTATGGTGGCATGCAAACCAGTGAGGCAAGGCGCTTAAAAGACCTGGAAAACGAAAACAATAAACTGAAGAAACTGCTCGCCGAGACCATGTTGGATAACGCCGGATTGAAAGGGTTACTGGCAAAAAACTTCTAACGCCCGCACACCGCCGGGAAGGGTTCATCATGAATATCAAAGTCACCGAACGTCTTTACGACGAGCCTCGCCCCGGCACACCTCGAACGATTCCCGACGATTTGGACATCCACCTTATCATGGATAACTATGCCACTCACAAAACACCGGCAATCCGTAACTGGCTATCTCATGCGTTCAGTGCGAATCGCGTACTCAAGACTATGGATATCGAGGTAAGGGAAAGGTAAACATGGGTTCATTCAATCTAATCATAATGTTGTGCTATATTAGAGTTTTTTTTATTAGAATTTTGTAATTTAATAATGGCGCGAGGCCGTTGCTATTTGCTACAAAGCCATACTGGAATTATTGAAAAAGGGAACGTTGACATGTCCAAATTGGTCGCGCCGCACGGTGGTGGAGAGCTCAAATCATTATTTATCCCGAAAGTAGAACGCGCCGCAGAGAAAGATCGCGCCAAGGGATTAAAACAGGTTCCCATGACGTCGAAGGAGACCTCGGACGTTTTGATGTTCGCCATGGCGGCCTATACGCCGCTGGACGGTTTCATGGGCGAGGCCGACTGGAAGGGCGTTTGCGCCGACATGAAAATGGCCGACGGCCTGTTCTGGCCGATCCCGATCACGCTTTCGGCTTCGCAGGAACTGGCCGACAGCATTGGCGCCGGTGAAGAGGTTGCGCTGGTCGATGGCGATAGCGGCGAGATCATGGCCGTGATGCAGGTAAACGAGAAATATGCCATCGACAAGGAATTCGAATGCCAGCATGTCTATGCGACCACCGATACCGACCATCCCGGCGTCGCCAAGGTGATGGAGCAGGAAGCGGCAAATCTGGCGGGCCCGGTTCGTGTGCTGAGTGAAGGGGATATGCCTGAACAGTATTCGGATCTATATTTCAGTTGCGCCGAATCCCGTGCTTTGTTTGCCGAAAAAGGTTGGTCGAAGGTCGCGGCCTTCCAGACCCGCAACCCGATGCACCGTTCACATGAACATCTGGCGAAGATTGCGGTCGAGGTGACGGACGGCGTTTTTATTCATCAGGTTCTCGGCAAACTGAAACCGGGTGACATACCGGCCGAAACCCGCACCAAGGCCATCCAGGCGATGATTGACAATTATTTTGTCGATGGCACGGTCATCCAGGGCGGCTACCCCATAGAAATGCGTTATGCCGGCCCCCGCGAAGCCCTGATCCATGCCCTGATCCGCCAGAATTTTGGCTGTTCGCACCTGATCGTTGGGCGCGATCATGCCGGCGTCGGCGACTATTACGGCCCGTTCGACGCCCAGCACATTTTTGATCAACTGTGGGACGGTGCACTTCAGACCATGCCGTTAAAGATCGACATTACCTTCTACTGCAAAAAGTGCCACGGCATGGCGACGGCGAAAACCTGTCCGCACGATAAATCGGAACAGGTACATATATCAGGCACCGAGCAACGCGAAATGTTGACCAACGGGGAAGACATCCCGAGCGAATTCAGCCGTCCGGAAGTGGTCAAGGTATTGCAGGAGTTTTACGCCTCGCAAAACTAACTGGTGCGTAGATTAAGTGGAACGGATTTATTGATGCCCAAGACACCGGAAAAGATCGAAAAAGAAGATGGAACAATCGAGTGGCGTCTTGAAGGGAAGTTGCACCGTGAAGACGGCCCCGCTGTCGAGAGGCTCGATGGAACCCTGGTCTGGTTTTCCCGCGGAAAGCAACACCGCAAAGATGGCCCTGCAGTGCAACATGGCGACGGAAGCAAAGAGTGGTGGCAAAACGGCCAGCTTCACCGCGAGGACGGGCCCGCCATCATGGAATCCGATGGCACCCAGGAATGGCATCAGGGCGGCATGGCCCACCGTGAAGACGGCCCTGCCGTCGTCCGGCAGGACGGTGTACAGCAGTGGTGGGTGAACGGCGAGCGCCACCGTGAAGACGGTCCTGCCTTTATTGAAGAGCACGAAATGAAACAATGGTGGGTGCAAGGACTGCTCCACCGTGAAGACGGTCCCGCCATTAAATACGAGGATGGCTCGCGCGAATGGTACCTCGGGGGGATGCCGGTCGATGAAAGCGTGGTCCTGGATGCCGGAAAACGCGCCGAATTCCTGAAAAAACGAGGGTGTTCAGAACTCCGTGTCACTGGGTTAGTCCAGATATCCAAAACGGCGTCAGGATGCCGTCCCTGACCGTCTTGTAAGGCCGCCAAAGCTACATCAAAATCAAATTCTTCTCACATGTGTCATTCCTTTTCTTCAGTTTACAGAAATGACACGGAATTTCTAACGCTCCGTACTTCCTTCACACGATGGATAAACTCAGAAGTTTGCGACAAAACCGGGTCAGATCACCAAACCACCGCTGGCCAACACTACTTCGCCACTGATGTAATCGGATTCCGGAATGCAGAAAAGATAGACGGCGTTGGCCGCATCTTCCGGCGACCCCGGACGGCCCAACGGGATCATCTTGTTGATGAAACCGACAAATTCCGGCGGCACGCCCATAGGAATATCCTTGCCGCCGACTTCGTGCATGTTGGGTTTTCCGTCTTCGAAAGTTTCCGTCATGCGGGTTTGAATCAGGCCGAAGGCGACGCAGTTAACGTTCACCTGATAGCGGCCCCATTCTTTCGCCAGGGTTTTTGTCATGCCGACCAGCGCCGTCTTACCCGAGGCATAACCGACTTGTCCGGCGTTTCCAAACAGGCCGCCGATGGACGAGATATTGACTACTTTTCTGTTTTTTGTTTCTCCTGCTTCAGCTTCAACCTTGGCCATTTCACGAAGGGGACCAGCAAAGGCGCGCAGGACCTTGAATGGTGCCTTGACGTGAATATCCATCATGGCGTCGAATTGCTCGTCGGTGGTTTTCTGAATCACCGTATCCCAGGAATACCCGGCGTTGTTAACGATGATGTCCAGTCCGCCATAAGTATCCACGGCCGCCTTGACAAAATTATCTGCAAAGCCATCGGCGGTTACATCACCGACCATGGCGAAAGCTTTTCCACCAGAAGCTTCAATTTCACCGACAACTGCTTCGGCAGGATTCTGGTCCAGGTCGTTGATCGCGACGCTTGCGCCTTCGCTTGCCAGTTTCAACGCAATTGCCCGCCCAATACCGCGACCGGCACCTGTCACAAGGGCGATTTTACCATCCAGTTTCGACATGTCGTGTCTCCTTTATTATTTCTATTAAGATGCCGGTACTGGTCCGGACACAGCGCCCGTGCCCAGCATGGCTTCGATTTCATCAGTGCTGTAACCAACCTCACTCAGGATGTCGGAAGTATGTTCCCCGTACCCGGGAGGGAATTCAAGTTCGGTCTTCAAATCAGGAAGATCAACCGCCACTGGCTGCATGCGAATGGGCTTGCCGTTCGGCATTTTTGTTGTCGTCAGTTTCGGGGCTATGGCATCCAGTTCCATGACCTGCCTGATCGTGTTGATCGGCGCATGGGGAATGCGCGCTTCGCGCATATCGGAAACGATCTCGTTACGGCTATGGCGTTCTGTCACCGCCGTGATGTCGGCGTGAATAGCTACGCGTTGTTCCAGCCTTCCTGCATTGACCTCGCGACCCGGCTTGGCGATTCCGGCAAATTTGGGAATGTCGCCCAGACGTTTCCAAAGGGCATCCGATCCAATGGCAATCAGAACTGCGCCATCCTGAGTGGGGTAGGCGTTGGTCGGAACAAATTTACGATGTTCATTGCCACAGCGGGCGACTTCCCAGTCTTCACAGTCAAAATCAATTAACGGCAATACCGTAATCAGCCAGGAAGACGCCGCCTGCAGCATGGAAACGTCAATGCGTTTTCCCTCGCCCGTTGTCGCCCGCTCAGCCAGGGCCATCCAGATATTGGCATAGGCTTCATCCCCCGCCTTCAGATCGACTAGTGGCACGCCGGACAGGGTCGGCGGTCCATCCGCCGTTCCCGTTATTTCCATGTATCCCGCCATCGCCTGAATGATCGGATCATACCCCGCCGTGTTTGGGTAGTCCGGCCCCAGGGCAGAGATACCGGCCCATATCAGGTCCGACTTAACACCTTTCAGGGTATCGTAGTCGATCCCCAGATCTTCATACCGGGCAGGCAAGGTATTGCAACAAAAGACATCGACATCCAGCTCACAGATGATCCGCCTAAGTGCTTCCTGGCCCTCGTCAGATTTCAGGTTCATGGCGATGGCTTCCTTGCCCAGATTGGGGCCAACAAAATAGGATCGCCTGTCTTCATCTGCGACGACAGAACCAATGTAGCGGTTCGGATCGCCGGGCAGTGCCCCGGGGCGCAGCGGCGTCGACTCGACCTTGATTACCCGCCACCCGAGTTGAACGAAGCGCAAGGTCGCGTAAGTCATGGACAGCGCCTGCTCCATGGATAAAATGATGCCGGGCTTCATTCGGCGGCTACCTTCGCCTGATTCCGCTCCCAAATGGCGCGGGCGACTTTTTCTGGCGTCAGTGGCGGGGCCATGAAACGGATACCGATGGCGTTGTAAACCGCATTGGCGACTGCGGGGGCGATGACGATTGTCGGAAGTTCCGCTATGCCCTTGGCACCCATGGGACCGGCTTCACAATCAGTTTCGACAAAATGCAAGTCCAGTTCGGGTATTTCCGGCGCCGTCGGCACCTTGTAGTCACGGAAATTCGGATTGGTTACCTGCCCTTCAACAATACGCAGCTCCTCGCTTAACGCGTAACCCAGCCCCATGACGATGCCACCTTCAAGCTGGGCTTCCAGGCCCAACTCATTGATTACACGGCCGACGTCTTGAACCGACGTTACCTTAAGAACCCTGACCTCGCCGGTTTCCGTATCGACCTCGACTTCAGCCACATGAACCGCGTGGGAATAGGCCGCCGACATATCACCCACATGCTCGGCATTTTCCGGCTCGCTGGGCGGCTCATAATAATCGGTGGTCATCACCAACTCGGGTTCTTCCTGGAAGTGCATGTTGCGAAGCAATTTGTCCAGTTTGATCACCGGCTCGCCGTCTTCGGCCTGAACCACATACCCCTGGCGAAGGTCCAGGGATTCAGCAGAGACATTTGACACCCGCGAAGCCGCACCGAGGATTTGCTCACGCGCCGCAGCGGCGGCGCGCTGCGCCGAGTTCCCCGCGATAAACGTGGTGCGACTGGCATGTACGCCTACATCCCACGGACCAATGGCCGAGTCATTATTGACAAGGGTGATATCGGAAACCGGAATGCCCAGTTCTTCGGAAATCACCTGACAGATGACCGCGTCAATGCCCTGACCGATTTCCGACGCACCCGTGATCACCGTACAACGGGCAAAATCGTCCATTTTCAAAATTGTCCCGCAACCATCACTTTTGTGAATTCTCGCGCCTCCGGCGTTGTGGATGGAGGAAGCCAGTCCGATGCCGCGCTTGATACGGCCCGATTTATCGCGATCAGCGATATTCCTTTCAACAGTTTTGATAAAGTCGGTTTTTTCTGCCGCAATTTCCAGACACTCGGCAAAAGCGAGGTCGTTCAACTTGCTTCCCTGGGGCGATACCTCGCCGGATTTCTGGGCATTCTTCAGCGATAAATCAAGCAAGTTCATCCCCAGTTTCTCTGCCAGCATATCCATGTGGATGGCAGTCGCGTATGTCGCCTGCACATTGCCATAACCCCTGAACGATCCGGCGTAAGGGTTGTTGGTATAGGCGGACTGGAAGCGGCATTTCGCCGTTGGCACCCGGTAATGGGAGGTAAAAGTGCGCATCATCACGAATGGGACAGTCGGACCCCATGATGTGTAGGCACCGTTGTTAAGCAGGCAATCAGTATCGCGGAAGACCAGGGTGCCGTCGGCCTTGGCGCCGGTACGGATGCGGATTTTGACCGGCTGACGGGTCGGTGCATTGATGAATTCTTCCTCGCGGTTAAACATCAACTTGACGGGACGCCGCGCTGCCTTTGCGAGCAGAGCGCAAACTGGCTCGAACGGATAAACGTCCAGTTTGGATCCAAACGCACCGCCAACCGGCGGCTGGATAACGCGAATGTCACCGGGATGAATGCCCAGCGCCGGGGCCAGGTCCATCTTGAAATTGTACGGATACTGGGTTTGCGAATAGATCGTCAGTTTGCCATTGGGGTCAAAATCGGCCAGTGCGCAACCGGTACCCATGCAAACATGAGTGACGTAATGGACATTGAAGACATCGTCGAGAATAATGTCCGATTCCTTTTCCGCCTCACTGATATCGCCGTGATCGAACTTAAAGGCGAGGCTCTTGTTATCCGGCTTTTCATCATGAACGACGGGTGCGCCTTCTTTCAGGGCCTCCGCCGGATCAAACACACCCGGCAAGTCTTCATATTCAACCTTGATCAACCTAATCGCCTGATCGCAAATTTCCGGGGATTCGGCAGCGACGGCGGCGACCTCGTCACGCACACAACGGACCTTGCCGGTTTTCAGCGGCGTGTTGTCCCGATTGACGCCAAAACGCAGTTCAGGAATATCCTCGCCGGTCAAAATCACATGTACGCCGGGAAGAGCCCTGGCTTCACTTGTATCAATCGACTTGATCAGGGCGTGAGGGCGCCCGGCATGCAAAATTTTGCCGTACAGCATCATCGGCAGAACCATATCGTTGATATAGGTGGTCCGCCCGACGGCTTTATCCGGCCCATCCGGCTTGGGGACGCGCTTTCCAATAATGGTGGTTTTTTCAATCGCTTCCATAAGAATCAGCCTTTCGAATTGGCGACGTCAGCGACGGCGTCGAAGATTTTTTTGTAGCCCGTGCAGCGGCAGACATTACCTTCCAGCCCACGCTGAAGCTCTTCCAGAGTCAGGGTTGGATTGTTATCGACCAGATACTTGGCCTGAATAATCATGCCCGGCGTACAAAAGCCGCATTGAATGGCCCCGTGATCGACGAAGGCTTGCTGAATGTCGTGCAGGACTTCTTCAGTGCGCAATCCCTCGATCGAAAGAATATCGCGGCCGTCGCAGTCGACCGCATACATCAGACAGGCGTTGACGCTTTGAGCGTCGATCATGATCGTACACGCGCCGCATTCGCCTTCACCACAAGCCAGCTTGGTGCCGGTCATGCCCAGTTTTTCACGCAGCATGGTCAGCGCACTCATATTCGCCGGAACGCTCGCCTTAACGGCGCGACCGTTCAGCGTGAACTGGATATCAACATTAATCGTCATCGCTAAGCAATCTCCTGAGATAGACGGAAGCCAGATGGGCGCGATACCAGGCCGTCGCCCTGACATCGTCGATCGGGCTAATCTCACCCAATAATGTCTCGACCGCCTGTTCAATCAGTTGGGCATCAAGGGTCTTGCCTTCCAGTAAAGCTTCCGTCGCGGTTGCACGAATGGGGGTCAGCCCAACCGCACCAAAAGCAAGGCGTACATGGAACAACGTATCGCCCTCACGAAAAGCACTCATGGCCGCCGAAACGATGGAGATTTCCAGTGCAGGTCGAGGACCTGATTTTAGGAAGCGAGCGACGGTGCGCTGTTCGGGAACGGGAAAACAAATCGCCGTCATTAGTTCATTAGATTCAATAACGGTTGATCCGGGGCCGGTGAAAAAATTCTTCAGGGGAACCCGCCGTCGCGACGTTGCACCACCAACCCAGGACGTCAACTCAACCTCCGCATCCAGAACCAGCAAAGCCGGAATAGAGTCCCCCGCAGGCGATGCGTTGCAGATGTTGCCGCCGATGGTGGCGGCGTTACGAACTTGCGAACTGGCAAAATGGTTGGCGGCTTCGGCCAGGACCGGGGCCATCTCACCCAACAATTCATCACCTTGAATATCCGTCATGGTGGTCAGGGCGCCGATGCGAATTTCGTCGCCGTCTTTCGACGCCCCACGTATTTCTTCAATACGGCGGACATTGACCAATAGTCTTCGGTAGGGGATTTTCCCCGAGCCCGTTTGTAGCATCAGGTCAGTGCCGCCGGCCAGGATGATGGCGTTGCCGCCAACCAGCAATTCAGCGGCTTCCGCCAGTGTAGACGGGGCGGCGTATTCTTGCGGTCCCAGGTCCGATTTCAATTCAGCCGTCACGGCCTTTCTCCTTATCTTCAGAACCGAATGGGTTCGTCGTAGCGTCCATAAACATCGACCAGAACACCGGTCATTTCACCAACAGTTGCGTAGGCTTTCACGGCGGCGACCAACGCGCCCATTACATTGCGGCCTGCTTTCGCGTCATCACGCAACGCTTCCAGGCAGCGATCCACCTCCGTCTGATCCCGTATTTTTTTAACTTCTTTCAGGGCCTCAATTTGCACCCGTTCGCCATTTTCATCATAGGGATGCAAGTCAACATCGGGCTTTTCATCGTCTTCATCGACATAACAGTTGACACCGACCTTGCGCTGGACCCCGGATTCAAGGTCCTTCTGACGCCCGAAAGCGTGTTCAGACACCTTGGCCTGTATGACGCCGTCGCTGACGGCCTTGACTATGCCGCCTTGCGCATCGACCCAGTCCATCGCTTCGACGATCTTGTCTTCCATTTCATTGGTCAGGGTTTCGATGTAGTAAGACCCGCCCAATGGATCAACCGTATCGGCAAGACCGATCTCTTCGGTCAACAACTGCATGGTCCTTAAAGACAGGCGCTGGGCTTTTGGTGTCGGAATGGTATATGCCTCATCGTAACAACAAAGGGCCATTGTCTGAGCGCCTGATAATGCGCCGACAAGAGCATAATACGCACCGCGCATAATGTTGTTTTCTGGTTGTTCGATGGTCAGCCCGAAACCGCCGCCACCGGCGATCATGCGCAGCCAGCCGGATTTCGGGTTTTTTGCCCCATATTGATCCAGGATAATTTTGGCCCAGTGCCTGCGCCCGGCGCGGAACTTGGCGACCTGTTCGAACAGATTGCCATAGATATTGAAGTTGTAGGACAGGCGACCAGCAAAGGCATCGATATCCATGCCGCGTTCAAGCGCCCTGTCCGTATAGGCTTTTGCGATGGCGAAGGCGAACCCCATTTCTTCGGCGGGCGTCGAACCTGATTCCCGGATATGATAGCCGCAAACGCTGACCGGGCTATATTTCGGGGCATTTTGCGCACAGTATTCGATGGTGTCGGCGACCAGCTTGACAGATTCTTCAACCGGGAAAATCCAGGTGCCACGGCCGATGAATTCTTTAAGGATATCGTTCTGCGCCGTGCCACGCAGTTTGGCGACGTCGTAACCGCGTTTTTCAGCCATCGCCAGATACATGGCGATCAGGATCGCCGCCGTACCGTTGATGGTCAGCGCCACCGTGATTTTTTCCAGATCAATCCCGTTAAACGCGATTTCAAAATCCTTCAGGGTATCAACCGCCATGCCGACTCGACCAACTTCGCCGAAGGCTTCCGGCGCATCTGAATCGTAGCCGCACTGGGTCGCCAGATCGAAGGCCACATTCAGGCCCGTTTGCCCGTTGGCGATCAGGTATTGAAAACGTTCGTTTGTTTCAGCCGCATTGGCGAAGCCCGTATACTGGCGCATGGTGAAGGGGCGCTTGCGGTACATTTCTTCGTGAATGCCGCGGGTGAACGGCGCTTCACCGGAACGGCTGTTATCGATGCCGCCGCTCTGCTCTACATCGTTCAGGGTGTAGAGTGTCTTGATCTCGATACCGGACTCGTTGATGACCTTGTTCTCTTCGCTCACTATGCGTTCTCCCGAATAAAGTCGACAATTTCCTGCAAGCGCGCCTCGGTCGGGAAGACACCCTTGAAACCCAAATTACCCAGGGGCAGGCGGTCATTGTCCGGAATATTGCCGCCGACGACCCATAGTTTGTCGTCCATGCCCGCATCCATCAGAAGCTCGCGCATTTTCCGGCACAGCGGCATGTGGGAACCAGACAATATGGAAAGCCCGATAACATCGGCATCTTCTTCCTTCGCCATCTGAACAATATCTTCAGGTGTCCTGCGCAAGCCCGAATATACGGTATCGAAACCTGCCTCCATCATGGCGCGCACGACGACCTTTGCGCCGACGTCATGGCCATCAAGCCCCGGTTTGGCGATCAGCACTTTTATCTTTTCCGCCGTCATGATTACGAAAGCTCCTTGGCGATGATGAGTTTCAGAATATCGCTGGTGCCGCCGCCGATCAGCGTGAAGCGGATATCGCGCAGGTAGCGCTGCACCGGATATTCCATGGCGTAACCGTAAGACGCCAGCACCCGGGCCGCCTTGTCACAAACTTCGGCGGCTGCTTCAGATGCAAACAGCTTCGCCATCGCCGCCTCCTTGTGGTGCGGCTTGTCTTCGTCTTTCAGCCAGGCGGCGTAGTGAACCAGACAGCGGGCGGCTTCCATGTTCGTCGCCATTTCGGCCAGCTTCAACTGGATGGCCTGGAAACGGTTGATGGGTTTTCCGAACTGCTGACGTTCAGCGGCGTAAGCCGTGGCGTCTTCCAGCGCGGCTCTTCCCCCGCCCAAAGCCAACGCCCCTGTAACAATGCGAATTTCCGCCAGTAACTTGCGCAGGTGCTGTTCACCATCGCCAATCTCTTTGCTCAGGCAATGACTGTCGGGAACGAAGCAGGCGTCCAGCGCCAGCTCGGATGTCGGCAGCGCCCAGACACCCATCTTTTCAATAGCGCGGCCGATACTCAAACCCTCAAAATCCCGCTCGACCAGGAAGATGGTCAGTTTCTGTTCTTCGCCGGCGCGGGCGAATACGGTGAAAAAATCCGCGACCGGAGCGGCGCTCACCCACATCTTCTGGCCGGTTAACTCATACCCGCCATCGACTTTTCTGGCTGTTGTCGAGATACCTCCCAAATCGCTTCCGGCGTTGGGTTCGGTCATGCAAATGCCGCCGATTTTTTCCGCTCTCAGCGCAGGTCTAAACAGCCGTCCGCGAATGTCATCGTTGCCCAGCATATGTAAAAACTTGATGCCCATCAGCGATTGCATGGTGGCGCAACCGGCAAGCGACATGGAGCCCCGGGCGATTTCTTCCAGCGCCAGGCACAAACTGGCCAGATCCATATCGACCCCGCCAACGTCTTCAGGATAACGCATGCCAAAGAAACCGAGTTCCGCCAGTTCTCCCATCAGTTCACGGGGGTAGGTGTGCGCTTCATCAAGTGCCGCTGCCTGTGGGCGGATGCGTTCGTCGCAGAAGCGGGCAAAGGTTTCCTGGACCTGTCGTTGTTCGTCGCTGAGGTTAAAATCCATGAGTGTCAATCCAGCCCGTAGGTGTTTTTGGCGACTTGCGCGGAAATTACGCCGTTTCTCACTTCGCGACGCAATTGGTCCCGATCCCGCTTTTTCGGGTCACCATAGCCACCGCCGCCTCCGGCAATCTGGTGGTAATGTGTGCCCCTGGGAACACCGGTGATCAAATCCTTGTTATTGGGCACCACGTGGGTGCCATCGGGGTAGGTTAGCTCGATAATATTCAGGATGCTGTCTTCGCCGCCAAACAAACCGAAGGCGGGTTCAAAGTCGCCATCGCCAAAGGTGACGAATTGGGTATCTTCAGAACCGATGGTGAATTCCGTCTCGACACCAAGGCCGCCGCGCCATTCACCGGCACCGCCGGAATCAGCAATGTACTCATGCCTGGTCAGCAGATGCGGCGTGGTTTGCTCGAACATTTCATAGTCCTGATCCAAAATCCCGCCGGACGCATCTATCATACCGATATGATCGTAGCCGTCGGTTCCCTTCATCGCACCCGATCCGCCCTTCAAAGCCATGAAACCAATATCCACATAGGTCTCGCCGCTTCCAGGGTCATCTCCCGTAGTCAGGCAACAAAGCAGGTTGTTCCATCCCGCAGTTACACGATCCGGAATCACCGGGGCCAGCGCGCGAATAATGGCGTCGGCATTGGGTGGGCACAGGTGATTGCCGAATGTCGTTGCCTTGGGATACCTGGCATTCAGGATAGTGCCCTCGGGAATAATCATTTCGATCGGCTTGACCATGCCTTCATTGTGCGGGATATCGGGATTGATCAACTGCAAGAAGACAAGAATGGTCGCCGATGCCGAAGACGTAAACGTGCCATTGACGAAGCCGTTTGTCTGATCGTCTGTTCCGGAATAGTCGAAGATGATCTTGCTGTCTTCGACGGTGATCTTGACGCGGATGGTGAATTCCGTACCTTCATTATGGCCGTCGAAATAGACCATGCCTTCGCCGGAATAAACACCGTTGGGAATTTGCCCAATTTCGGCTTCGACCATTTTCCGGGAAGCTTCGAACAAGGCCACCTTATGGGCCTGGTAGCTTTCCATGCCATACTTTTCGATCAATGCCATCAGGCGGCGCTCACCCACTTTACAAGCCCCCATTTGCGCACGCATGTCATGGGCGACGATGTCCAGCCGGATGTTGGCAAAAATCAGGTCCCATACATCCTTTTTCAGCTTGCCCTTTTCATAGACCTTGATTGGCGGAATTCGCAGTGCTTCCTGCCAGACTTCCTTGGCGTTGGGGTTGTAGCCGCCACGCACGTTGCCGCCAATATCGGCCTGATGGCCTTTAACGGCAGAGAAACCGATCAAGGTATCTTCATGGAAAATGGGGCGGTAGACGGCGACATCGTTGTTCTGGTTGCCCAGGCTGAAAACATCGTTGTGAAAGATGACATCGCCGGGACTGAAATCGCCTTCAAAATATTCGATAATGTATTTGCATACGGGAGCCAGTGAGAACGCCAGGATGGGGAGGTTTTCCGTTTGCTCCAGCATGTTGCCTTCGGCATCGTACAGGCCGGTAACAAAATCCTTGGCTTCGCACAAAATCGGTGAACGGGTCGTCATCTCGACCACGGCGCTCATTTCATCGGTGATGGATTTGAAGGTTCGGGCGTATACCGAAACGAGAATGGGATCGACGATACTCATGATGACACTCCCCGCGCAAGATCTTCACGGCCTTTCAGATAGAGCGCAAATGATCCGAACTTGTCGCACACGCAGTCATAATCCCGGCTGACAAAAATAGCCGTGGTTTCCTGCTCGATCATCGCCGGACCGACGACCAGATTTCCGTGTTTCAGGGCGTGGCCGTCATAGACGGGAACTCCTGCAAAAGAGTTGGTTTCCGGGATATATACTTCCCTTTTGCTTTTTTGTGCCGCCGATGGGTCCTCCCCGGCGTAGTCTTCAGCCCTGTAGGTCGGTTTTTGCGTACGCCCGACAGCCTGAAGACGAATGTTGATAATTTCTATCGGAACCTCCTGCTCGACCAACGAATAGCCGTAAAGCCTGTTGTGTTCGTCGTGGAATGCCTCGCTGATCGCCTGAACATCTCCGCTTGCGAGCAGGTCCGCTTCAACCACAAACGACACCTCGTGATATTGCTTCAGATAACGGCAATCAAACTTGATAAAGTATTCACTGGCGTCTTCCCCAATGCCTTCTTCAGTCAGCATGGCCCGGCCTTCTTCTTTCATGCCAGCGATCATAACGCGCAAGGCATTGAAGTCAGCACTTGCCAGTGGAGCGACAAAGGTATTGACGAAATCATGCTTCAGGTCGCTCATCAGCATACCGACGGCGCACAGGATGGACGATTCACGGGGCACGATCTGGAACGGGATTTCAAGTTCCGAACATATCAGGCAACTGTGCAGCGGCCCCGCACCGCCGGCCACGACCATGGGAAATTCGCGCGGGTCGAAGCCGCGCTTGATGGTTACTTCGCGCACTCCCTGGGCCATATTGGTGCAGGCGACCCGGTACATTCCAGCCGCCGCTTCTTCAACGCTGAAACCCATTGGCTTTGCGATGTGTTCTTCGACGGCTTTGCGGGCGCGCTCTGCGTCCAGCTTCATTTTACCGCCCGCGAAGTAGTCCGGATTCAGATAGCCGAGGACAACATTGGCGTCCGTCGTGGTGGGCAATTCACCGCCTTTGCAATAGGACGCCGGTCCCGGATCAGCGCCCGCGCTTTGCGGGCCCATACGAAGCAGGCCACCCTCGTCCAGCCAACCAACCGAACCGCCACCGGCGCCAATGGTGTGAATTCCCAGCATCGGCAAGGCCAGACGCAACCGGTCGATTTCACCCTGATTGACCATTACCGGGGTATCGACAACCAGGGCCGCCTCAAAACTGGTGCCGCCCATATCGACAACCAGGCATTTGTCCTGATCGTGGGCCTGGGCGTAGACCAGGCCTGCGCCGGGACCAGCGGCAGGGCCGGACAGCAAAGTCAGCGCCGATTTTTCCCGCGCCAGCTGGGGCGACATAACGCCGCCGTTGGACTGCATGATCAGTAAAATACCGCCAAAGCCTGCACCGGAAAGACGATCCTGAAGCTGGTTCAGGTAGTGATCCAGAATGGGTCCGACATAAGAATTCAAAGCCGTGGTGCTGATGCGCTCGTAAAAACGGATCGACGGCAACAGATCCGAGGAAACGGTCAGATAAGCATCGGGCAGTTCCTTGCGAACCAGTTTCGCCGCCTGATGTTCATGGTCTGAATTGGCGAACGAATTCATGAAACAGATGGAAACGGCCTTGACGTCCTCTTTTCTAAACAGGTCGATCGCTTTTTGAACATCATCCAGATTAAGCGGCGTCAGCTCCTTGCCATTACGGTCCATGCGGCCTTCTACGCCGCTGCGTAGATAACGCGGAACCAGGGGCTCCACATTGGTGTAGCGGTTGTTGTATTGCTCTTCGCGAATACCGCGTCGCATTTCCAAAGCGTCGCGCAATCCGGCATTGGTCAGCAGGCCGGATTTAGCCCCACGCCGGGTAAGTGTGGCGTTGGTGGTGACTGTCGTCCCATGAACGATGGTATCGATAGACGCAACAAAGTTGTCCAGCTCCATGGGCGGGTCCATGTCGGCGGCGATATCGGCCAGACCGTTCATCACGGCGATCGAAGGATCGGATGGCGTCGATAGGGTTTTATAGATACGGGGATCATCGCCTTCCCGGGTCCACAGGAAGTCGGTGAACGTGCCACCGACGTCGATACCAATTTTCATGGTCATGAGGCGCAGCCTCCCACATCATCATTATTGTTGTTTATCATTTCATTGACGGTGGCCCGGACTTCGTCCTTGACCACCTTGCCCATGGCATTGCGCGGCAAAGATTCGACGAACATTACATCCTGTGGCATTGCGAAGCGACCGATACGGCCATCAAAATGTCCGATCACCGCATTCTTATCCAACTCGGCCCCATTTTCCTTTGCCACAACGGCGACCACGGCCTCGCCCCACTTTTCGTCAGGCCTGCCAACAACAGACGCTTCCTTCACACCCGGGCAATCAGAAAGAATATTTTCCAGCATGGCTGGGTAGATGTTTTCGCTTCCGGAAATAATCATGTCTTTCTTGCGGTCATCAATGAACAGGTAGCCTTTGTCATCGAAGTGGCCGATGTCGCCGGTATAGAACCAGCCATCCTTCAGGAACCGGGCCGTCGCTTCCGGGTTATTCCAGTATTCCTTCAGTACGTTGGGCCCCTTAACCAGAACCTCGCCGGACTTGCCTGCTTCCAGAACTTCGTCATTTTCATCAACGACCCTTACCTGACAGTGCAGGCCCGTTTTACCGCCTGATCCCATTCCTTCATCGGCTGTTTCGACGGTTAGATAAGTGGCTAGCGGCGTGGTTTCAGTTGAACCGTAAACCTGAATGACGGGAATGCCCTTTTCGTGAATTTCCCCAATCATCGCCGTGGGCACCATGGTAGAACCGGTGGAGATACAGCGAAGTCTTGTCAGGTCCGCGCTTTGCCAGCGCGGACTCGCCAGCATGGCCTTCAGTTGCGCCGGGACCAGGACTGTCAGGGTAATGCGGTTTTTCTCCAGAATATCGAACGTTTCGTCAACATCGAAAGTCGACATTAAATGAACGCCCGCGCCAGCATGAAGTGCCGGGGTGGCAAGTATATTCATCCCGCCGACATGGAACAATGGGATCGGCACCATGACTTCGTCATCACGGCGCAGGTTATGCATATGCCGACTGTTGGCCGCATTGTAAAAAATAGCGTTTTGCGACAACACCGCTCCCTTGGGCCGACCTGTGGTGCCTGAGGTGTAACAAAGCAGAAAACTGTCATCCAGGGTAATGGCTGGGTCAACTGCTAGTCCGCAGGAAGCATCCTTTATCAAGCGTCGACAGGAAGGCCAGTCTTCCGGCCCACCGTCTTCCAGGGCAACGAAGAACATTTTTGGAATATCGTCAACGATGTCCATAACAAGGTCGGAAAAGTTATTGGCGATGAACAGCGCCTTAGGTGACGAATCGTTCAGGGCGTAAACATGCTCGGGTGCGGCTTGCCGCCAGTTAAGCGGCTGATAAATGGCTCCGATGCGGGCACAGGCGAAGGCCAACACCAAAGACTGGACGGTATTATGGGCAATCAGTGCAACTCGATCACCACGAGAAACTTCAAGGTTATTTTTTAGTGCATAAGCCAAACGCGATACGTCGTTCGCCATTTCCCAATAGGTCAAATGCACATCATTACACCGGATCGCCGTCCTGGCGGGTGTGAAGTCTGCGTGCCTGTCTATCCAGTCGGAAAGGTTCATGGGTTATTTAATCCGTTTAGTCCCCGATCTTAATGACCGTCGCCATCGCCGTGTCACCGGCGGCGCAGCCTGTGAACAGTCCAAGGCCGCCGCCTTTGGCAGCCAGTTCCTCAATCAACTCGATGATCGAGCGCAACCCCGTCGGCCCCTGCGGATGCCCCCAGATCAGCGAGCAGCCAAAGTTATTCATATTCATCACGTCAACACCAGTTTCCCTGGCGAACAGGATGTCGTTTATGGCAAACGGGTTGTGAGTCTTGATGGCGTCGATGGCATCAATTTCCACACCGGCCTGCTTGAGTGCCGTCTTCGCCGCCGGTACCGGTGCCTCGGGCATATAGGCGAGATCCGTTCTGGACAAGCCAAATCCCAGAATGGAAATACGAATGTTCGCATCACGGCTAAGCTCGCGCGCTTTTTGTGCCGTCGTCACTATCAAGCCTGTGTTGCCATCAGCCGGGTAGGTCTGCCCGGCAAAAGTGACGCTACCTTCCGGCATCACAGGCTTCAAATCAGCAATCCCTTCCGCCGTCGACAGGGTGACGCCTTCGTCCCCATCCAGGGTGCCAACATTTTTGCGATAGCGCGGGTTCGGCACATCAAAAGGCAGGGTCATGTATTTTTTCTGGAAGGCGTGGTCATCGGCGACAGCGTCGCCATACTGTTCGGTCCGGCGCAGGACAATCTCGTGCTGCGTTTCCGTCGCGATGCCGTGTTTGGTGGCGACGTTTTCCGCCGTTTGCAACATGGAATGACGACCAAGCGGATCGCAGCCAAAATTATCCATGACCCAGTCTTCGCTGGCGCCAGTCCCACCGGGCCCCCTCGGATTGGGATAGTATAGGTGCGGGCCGTTCGATGTCCTGTCCGCGGTGATCACCAAAGATGAAGACGCAAGGCCGCTTTCAATTTCCTGGGCCGCCGTCAGCAGGCAGCGAACGCCCGTGGCGCAAGCCTGAGCCACGGTCGGGCCACCGACATGCCCCGCCCCAATCATTCCTGTTAACCACGGCAGGCCGTAAAAGGCATGCTTTTGCGGCACGGAAGTTCCCAACACGCCATAATCAAAACTGGCGGGATCAATCCCGCGCTTGGCAAGTTCAGCCCCGGCAACATGGGCTGCAAATTCAATGCTGTTGAGATTGGAAAAGCTACCCTGCCACTTGGCGAAGGGGGTGCTCCAATAACAACCGTATGGGATTTCCGCCGAATAGGTCATTTTTCTTTTCTTTTAATCCAGGACGATACTAGCCGTGCCATCCAGCACGACTTCGTCCTTCTGGTTAACGGCAGCGATTTTCAGGTCGACAATATTTTCCCCGCCTTCCTGTCTTTTTTCAGCCACCTCGCCCCGGCAGGTGAGGGTATCTCCCGGCACCGTCATGGCGACGAAGCGCGCACCGAAGCTGCGAATATTTTTTTGCGGAACAAAATCGCCCAGCAGTTGTCCCAGAAACGCCATGTTAAGCATACCATGAGCGATGACACCCGGCAGGCCGCCTTTCCTGGCTTCCTCGTCATCCAGATGAATGGGGTTGTGGTCGCCCGAGGCCCCGGCAAACAAGGCCAATTGGGTACGGGTAATCGGGCCCTTGTTTATATTCGGAATGGCGTCCCCGACATTAAGGTCGTCAAAATTTGGCATATTTGCTCTCTCCGTCTTAACCGTTACGCACGATGACGGTGGTTTGCAGATTGCAAACACTGTCACCGTTTTGATTGACCATGTCGATTTCGGCCTCAATAAATAAAAGAGCGCCGCCCTTTTTTTCAAACACGTCGGTAATTTTCTGAACACCGGTAATTTCATCGCCCGCGCAGATGGGCAGTTTATAGGTAAAGCCCTGCGCCGCGTGGACGGCCCTGGAAATGTTTATTTCCATATCTTCCAAAATATTGAATGACTGCCCCGCATCCATGGCCAGGGAAAAGGGAAAAGTTGGCGGTGCTGGCAGAGAAGCATAACCGGCCTCATTCGCAGCCTTTTCATCCGTGTAGACGGGATTGCTCTCGCCAATGGCGCCCGCAAATTGGCGAATGCGCCCTTTTTCAATTTCTGCTGAAAAAGACGGGTATTCCTTACCAATAAAATTTTCGTAACTCATGGCTACTCCCAACTGATGCATTTTTTATGCACTGAACCTAGTGTCCTGCCCCAGAAATACGCGTGCGTATTTCTGGGATAAGCAGGCCACGTAACATATTGATATCGTGTGATTCAGATCCTGAAATGCGGCTCATAATAATGAGCCGTATTTCAGGATCATCACACTAGTGTTAGGCAAATTCTTGCATGCCATGTGCTGTTTCGCAAGTTTTTTACATTAGCGTAAAATTTTTTATTCACTACAACTGTTGTAGTGCCTTAATTTTTTCTGAATATTCTGTAAACTGGAATGGTCAATTTTACTATACGTAAAAAGATTCCTTGCCGTAGCCAGGCTTCCCTTTTATGTTGAAGTCATGAGCAGAAAACGTGAAATCCTGCGCCGGGCAGCCGAAATTTTCGAGCGCAAGGGGGTGTCTGACACCTCGATTGAAGATATCGCCAAGGCGGTCGGCATCAAACGCGAGGGTATTTATTACTATTTTAAAAGCCGCAACGATATCCTGCTTGAAGTCATTTTGCCGCAATCGATAACTTTGCACCGCAGTCTTGAAAGAATATGCGACTCCAGAATGGACTCCGGCGAGAAATTGCATGGTGCCATCCAGAACCACCTGGATGCCTTTAATCCCGCCTATCTTGAAATGAGCGTGGCGCTGCGGGAAAGCCAATCAACCATAAACGACACCCGGTTTTCGGAAATCAGGCGGACCTGGGACAGTTACAGTGAATTATGGACCCGGTTGGTGACCGAAGGACAGGAAACCGGGGAATTCAGGGCGGACATGGATCCCAAAATGATCGCCTTCGGCCTACTGGGTATGTGCAACTGGGTCAGTCGCTGGTACGACCCGGATAAAAGCGTCAGCATTTCCGAAATTGTCGAGACCTATTTCTCGCTGGCGACAACCGGACTGAAAACCGAACCTGTTGCCTAGTGTGATGATTCTAAAATACACGATATCAATAAGTGCGCCTGAATTCCGGGAAATCTCCCGAATATAAGCTAAAAACATCGCGTAATCGCCGTTGCGGAGTACAAAACCGCACCAATTCGCCGGTTCTGTTGAAATACTGCGCCATATCAGGGCTTATGCAGAGGCTTCTATTTCTTACATTTCGTAAAATGACCAGAGTCCAAAGGATATTACCTCTTATGCGCCGACACACCAAAGCTTGAAAAATTCCACTGAGTTTTTTTGATATCTTGCAGTCTCATTCACTGAAAATCAAAACGCCTCGAGCAAGTGACGTGCCCGCGCCTGCATGGATTTCGCGCCGGTCTTGACAGCTTGTTTCAACAGTAAGCGTGCTTCGTCCCTTAGCGCCGGGTCATTTCTGGAAAAATCTACCATAGCCTGAAGAGCGCATGTCCTGACAAAAGCAGCTTTGTGATTTAATTGCTGGCGACAGTGATCGACCGCCAGATTCCGAATGCTTGAAGGCACATCCAACCCGGGAAGAATTTTGAGCAACTGTTCCTGAATTTCCCATTGTTCCAGTGACAAAAGATCGCCAAGGATCCGATCCTGATAGGGGGTCAAAATTTCCGGGCTTTTTGTTCCAACCTGCATCAGGGCGTGAGCACCGTGAGACCTGACTGTTTCATTACCCTCGACGATGCAATCCAGTAGCGCCTCCAGAAGCGGCGGCGATTCAAAAATGATCGAAGCTACTTCGGTGGCCCGTCCAATTTCCTTGCGACTGCCTTGTGAAAGCATTTCGGAAAACATCCTCATGGATCACCCGGTTGCCTTTTCTTCCCAGTTTCCACGTTCGGTCTGTTGCAGGTACTTTAACGGATGCCCGCCGTCCTTATAAGCCTTCCAGCGTTCTCTCGCCGCCGTCACCTGAGCCCCGTCATTACCATCGAACAATTCGAAACAACGTTCATAGACGCCGATATCCTGGCTGGTAGCCCCTTCCGTTAAAAACAGGAAAGTCGCTCCGTTCAGGTTTTCCTCCGTTTGCGTCAGCCAAACCGGTTGATCTTCCGGCCGTCCATCCCTGGACGTGCCATGAGGCAACCACGAACCCTGATTATAACTCCACAATTGAACGCTCAGTTGTTCAGCGCGGGGTTCAGAGCCAACCATGACGAGGGCGCGCTTTCCCACGCTGAGAGTCTTTTCCAACAACATGGGCAAAGCGTATTCGAGGCGGGATTTCTGCAAATGATAGAAAGACACCTCGGTCATGATTTAGGACAATTTCTATTTTTCGTAATTATCGGCGACGAGGCGATCCAACAGGCGCACACCGAAGGCGGTTCCGCCCTTTGGCGCAACTGGCGATGCCTTGTTCGACCAGGTTACCCCAGCAATATCCAGGTGGGCCCAGGGTGTTTTATCGACAAAACGCTTCAGGAACTGCGCCGCCGTTATGGAACCCGCGCCGCGACCACCAGAAATATTTTTCATATCGGCCGCATCGCAATTCAACATCTTGTCGTAATTGTCGCCCATCGGCATACGCCAGACGCTTTCGTCAACAGCTTCACCAGCGTCACTCAGTTGTTGTGACAGTTTATCGTCATTGGAGAACAATCCAGCCTTTTGGTCACCCAGACAAATAATAATGGCCCCGGTGAGCGTCGCCAGATCAACCATGAATTTCGGCTTGAATCGCTCCTTCGTATACCAAAGGGCGTCAGCCAGTACGAGGCGTCCCTCGGCATCCGTATTCAGAACTTCAATGGTTTGGCCAGACATCGAGGTAACGATATCGCCGGGCCGTTGCGCTGTTCCGGATGGCATGTTTTCAACCAGTCCGACGACGCCGACGACGTTGGCGTTCGCCTTGCGGCCCGCCAGCGCTCGCATCAGGCCGATGACGACGCCGGAGCCGCCCATGTCCCATTTCATATCTTCCATTCCGCCAGAGGGCTTGATGGAAATACCGCCGGTATCGAAAGTAACGCCCTTGCCGACGAAGGCGACAGGGGCGTCGTTCCTGGCCTTGCCCTTTTTACCATTCCAGCGCATGACGACCAGTCTTGGTTCCCTGTCGCTTCCCTGTCCGACGCCCAAGAGGGCGCCCATGCCGAGTTTGCGCATCTGCGCCTCGCCCAGGACTTCCACCTTGACGCCAAGCTTGCTTAGGGATTGAGCCTGCTTGGCGAGGGTTTCCGGGTAAATTACATTGGCTGGTTCTGAGACAAGATCGCGGGTCATAAAGACGCCGTCGGCAACCTTGTCCATTGGTGCGAAGGTTGAGCGCGCCTTGATCGACCCCTTGCAGAGTATTCTCAGGGATTTCAGGCTTGGCTTATCTTCAGACTTTTCCTTAGTCCGGTATTTGTCGAAACGGTAGGAACGCAACCTGGCACCAAAGGCGATTTCGGCGGCCATCTGGTCGGGACGCATTTCGCATTTGTCGAGCGCATCGACAAGCACCTGCACACTAGTGTGCCCTTTGGTGGACAACACCGCATAAATTTTTCCGCCCAAGGCCTGCATTGCTTTAGCGTCAATATTAGCCTGCTTTCCCAACCCAACGACAAAAATGCAGTCCAGCCTGGTGCCGCCAGGAGCCAGCACTGGCAGGCTGTGTCCTTTTGCCCCCTTGAAACGGCTGGCCTTGATAGCGTGAACAAGGCCGCCTCCCATTTTTTTATCCAGAGTCCTGGCGCTTTCCGTAAGTTTGCGACCATCAAGAACACCGACGACGACAACGCCTTTTTCAGGAATTGAGGGATTGGCAAAGGTAATTTTCATGAGTTCGTCGTCCTGTAAAAATTAAAGTTTTTCTGCACGCAAAAGAAGGTTTTCCCAAATCTCAAGATCTTCCGGATCGGCGTCGATATCGTTTTCTTCAATCATTTTTTTATGCATGCCGATTTGCTCATTGATGCAATCCTTGGCTTCGACAAGATGTTCTGCGGGAATATCGTTAATCGTCACCTTACCGTCGAACAACATGTCGGCACGGCCCATCATCGACAGACTTTCAACCTTGGCCTCGACATCCCGCCATTGCTGGTACCAGGAATCGTATATCGCGGATTCACCCTTGAAGCCGGATTTTTCCATATGCTCATCCAGAGTCCCCATGATCGTCAGAAACTCGTGGACCGTCATTTGAAGATTACTCACCGTTCTTCCCCTGTAGATTCAACGATTGAATGAATGTAACGATGCGGGCGGCAAAATAAAGTGGTATTTGCCATCATTTGGCTGGAATTTCATCTGCGGCCTGGATTTTTTTATCGGAACTCAACAACCAGACTATTCCTCCGGGAAGGCCAAGCAACAAACCCATTAATCCAAACATGATCGACAGCACCAAGGCCCCTTCGCCCGGCACCCCGATCAAACCGAACGCGGTAACCATGGCTTGTTCACGCACCCCCCAGCCAGCGATGGAAATGGGCAGTGTCATTACCAACAGGACAGGCGGCATCAATACCATGCAATCCAGCCAAGTGATCTCAAGCCCAATCGACAATCCCAGTAGGTACATCGCCAAAGCGACGTTGATATGACCTGCCAATGACCATCCAATCGTTTTGAAGGCATTAAAGGGGGACAAAAAAACCCTGCGGGAATCGGAGGCAAGCACCGCCAGCCCACGGACCAATCGCCAATGACTTAGTTTGGGGGGCAAACGATCAAGGAACATCAGGAATATCAGGCCGACCAGACCTCCGATCCCTAAAACAGTCACTGATGGGATAATCCAGGCGGCCTCGTTGGATCCGACACGGTCAACAAAAAACGGAGTCGCAATAACGATGAGCAATATCAGCCCAAGTACGGTGGCGACCCTTTCCAACATGACACTGTTGATGGCGCAACTTAACGTCAGGCCCTCTTTATAAGCGCGATACACCCGCACCGCATCGCCACCAACGGAAGATGGTAAAGCCTGATTGAAAAAGAAGCTTATGAAATAAAGGCGAATTCCATCCATAAATGATAACATCGCGCCGATAGCACCAAGCACGCTTCGCCAGCGCACGACGCATATTCCCACCTGAACTATCGTCACCAAAAAAGCAAGCCCGATATATTTGTGGTCCGCCCCCAAAATACTGTCACGTGCGGCGCCCAGATCAACGTCGTCTATCAGATACCAGATCAGGCCACCGGACACTGCAAATTTCAGCGCCAGGGCAATGTGCCTTTTTGTCATCAAGAACCGCCAACAATTAGATCGGGAGCATGGTTTAGCAGTATCTACAGACGCTGTCATCCGCCGCTTGGTTTAACAATGACCCGCTGGCGCTTTATTATTTCTCTACCGCATGAAAGCGGTGATTTTAACCATGATCGGCTTTCAGTCGATGGAGACAATAAATCTAGAAAAAAAAGTCTCTTTTGGTCTCAAAGGGTGTAAGATCGTCTGTTAAAGGAGCGGCTTAAATGAACTGGCTGAAAAATATCGTCCGCCCGAAGCTGAAGCAGCTTGTCGGCGGTCAGAAAGAAATTCCCGACAACCTGTGGCACAAGTGTCCCAGCTGCGAAGAGATGGTCTTCCTCCGGGATTTGGAAAAGAACTTGCGGGTCTGCCCCCATTGCGGTCATCACATGCGTCTAGGCTCGCCTGAGCGCCTGAAGATGCTGTTTGACGGTGGCGAGTATCAGAGCATAGAACTGGCCGAAGCCGCAATTGATCCCCTGAAGTTCCGCGACCGGCGTAAATATACGGATCGATTGAAGGAAGCCCAGAACAAGACCGGCCTGAAAGATGCGTTGACCGTGGCCCACGGGCGAATGGGTGGGGTCAACGTGGTTATCGCCGCCCTGGACTTTTCGTTTATGGGCGGTTCAATGGGCGTCGCCGTTGGCGAAGGCCTAGTGACCGCCGCCCGCCTTGCAGTGGTTCAGGACGCGCCGCTGATCGTTGTTCCGTCTTCGGGCGGCGCGCGTATGCAGGAAGGCATCCTGTCGCTGATGCAGATGGCGCGCACGACCATCGCGGTTGAAGAAGTCAAGGACGCGGGCCTGCCTTATATCGTCGTTTTGACCGACCCGACCACGGGCGGTGTTTCGGCCTCGTTCGCCATGTTGGGCGACGTGGCGATCGCCGAAACCGGTTCCGTCATCGGCTTTGCCGGTGCGCGGGTTATCGAACAAACCATTCGCGAAAAATTACCCGAAGGCTTCCAGCGCGCCGAATATCTGCTCGACCACGGCATGGTCGATATGGTCGTGCGTCGTCAGGAGCTGCGGGACACTTTGGTTCGTGTCATAGGTCTGCTGATTAATACCAGTCCTACCGGCGATGTTCTGGCGATTCCGCCTGCGGCTCCCCCAGCCCCAGTCCTGGAGACCCCCGCTGACTGACGGCGACGCCATTCTGCAAAGGCTGATGACGTTGCATCCCAAGGTCATTGATCTGACTTTGGGGCGCGTCGAAACCTTGCTCAAGCGCGTGGGGAACCCTGAGCGCAAGTTGCCTCCCGTTATCCATGTCGCCGGAACCAACGCCAAGGGGTCGGTCATCGCCTATATGCGGGCCATGCTGGAAGCAGCGGGAAAACGGGTGCATGTCTATACCTCGCCCCATCTGGTGCGCTTTAACGAGCGTATCCGCCTGGCCGGTGAATTGATTTCCGATCAGGCCCTCGCAGAAGTGCTGGAAGAATGTGAACGCGCCAACGCCGGGGACCCGATTACCTATTTCGAAATCACCACCGTTGCCGCCTATCTCGCCTTTTCCCGAACCGAGGCCGATGTAGTGCTGCTGGAAACCGGCCTTGGCGGCAGACTGGATGCGACCAACGTCATTGACAGCCCGGCGCTTACCATCATTACCCCGGTTTCGATCGACCACCAGCAATTCCTGGGCGATTCCTTAAGTGAAATCATTGCTGAAAAGACGGGAATCCTGAAGTCTGGCGTTCCCTGCCTCGCCGCCAGGCAGGAACGCCGCGAAGAAAAAAAATTTTGCAAACTGGTCGAACAGGCCGGGGCGCCCTTAAGCATCGAAGGTAAGGACTGGTTCGTGCGCAAGGGAAAAGATGGCATGGTCTTCGAGTCCATTCGAGACGGTGAAAAACGAGCCAGAAACTTCCCGCAACCGGTCCTGACGGGGTCGCATCAGTATCGAAATGCCGGACTGGCGATCGCCGCCCTGGACCGGCTGGAAGGGTTTGATGTGCCTGACAGCGCCATATCGTTGGGCTTGAATAGCGTTGACTGGCCCGCCCGGATGCAACATTTGAAAGCTGGCCCGCTGGTTGATCTGTTGCCAGACGGTTGGGAGTTATGGCTGGACGGTGGACACAACGGGGCGGCGGGCAAGATGATCGCCTCTCAGGCCCGCTCGTGGCGCGACAAACCCCTGCACATGATCTTCGGCATGTTGAACTCGAAGGAACCTGAAGAGTTTCTTACCCATTTGGAGGGTCGCATCGAGCTTTTTCGCGGCATTGCTATTCCCGGCGAAGAAAACTCCCTGAGCGCCGAAGAGGTCGCCCAGGCGGCCAGGGTCTGGCGCATGGACGCCCAGCCCGCCGACGACATCAAGGCCGCCATCAAGGACATCATCGCCCGATCAGGCAAGGCCCGGGTGTTGATCGCGGGTTCTCTCTACCTCGCCGGAAGCGTCCTTAAAAACAACACTTGAATCAAAAAATAGTCCTTGAAATCTCTTCAATAGTTAAATATATAAATAATTGTTCATGTGTTTAATTATTGAAGGACTGTATCGATGGAGCACGATCAGGTGATCGAACTGGCGGAGGTATTTCATCTTCTGGGCGACCCGACCCGCCTCAGGATTGTCATCTCCTGCCTGGATGAGTCCCAAAGCGTTGGTTATATAGCCGACACGCTCAAAGTTTCCTCGTCGTTGGTAAGCCATCACCTGCGTTTGCTAAAAGGGGCCCGTCTGGTGCGCGCCGAGCGACGCGGGCGAAACGTATTTTATGTCGCGGCCGACGATCACGTCCGGCGAACCTTGAGCGACATGATCGATCACGTCGCCGAATCCGACGGGGAGGAAGGGTAAATGTCCGCCTGTTGCAATCACGACGTACCCGTCAACGAGATACCGCCCTCCTACAGGCGGGTGTTGTGGATCGCCCTTACCGTCAACGCCGCGATGTTCGTAATTGAAATTATTGCCGGGTTCTTGGGTAATTCCCTGTCGCTGCAGGCCGACGCCCTGGATTTTTTCGCCGATGCAGCCAATTACGGAATTTCGTTGATGGTTCTGGGAATGAGTGTGCGCTGGCGCGCCGGAACGGCCCTGGCCAAAGGCATCGCCATGGGTGTCTTCGGTTTGTTGGTGCTGGCCTTCGCCATGTATAGGGCCTTTTTTGAGCAAACACCCGACGTCACGATTATGGGTGGCGTCGGATTCCTGGCGCTGGCGGCGAACGGTGGCGTCGCCTGGATGTTGTTTAAGTACCGCGCCGGCGACAGCAACATGCGGTCGGTCTGGCTGTGCAGCCGTAATGACGCCATCGCGAATATCGCCGTGTTGCTTGCCGCCAGCGGCGTTTGGGCGACCGGAACCGGTTGGCCCGACCTGGCCGTCGGCGTACTTATCGCTGGTCTTGCTCTTGGTTCGGGCCTACAGGTTGTCATTCAGGCCCGTCAGGAACTAGCCACAGCGTAACCCGGGTTTTTTGGAAAACAAGAAGGTTTAGATAACCGACTCGACCCATTCGACCAGTTTGCCCTTCGGCATTGCGCCGATCTTGGTCGCGGCGACCTGGCCGTCCTTGAACAACATCAAGGTCGGGATGCCACGCACGCCGTACTGGGATGGCACGGTTGGGTTCTCATCGATATTCAGCTTGGCGACGGTGATCTTGCCTTCCATTTCGGTGGCGATTTCTTCCAGCGCCGGGGCGATCTGCTTGCACGGACCGCACCATTCCGCCCAAAAATCAACGATTACCGGCAGGTCTGAATTTTTTACGTCGGCTTCAAATGAATCGTCGGTAACGGCTATGGGCATCTAGTTTGTCCTATCAGAATCTTTGGTCAATTAATCAGGCGGTCACAAGAATCAGTTTATGAAACTAGGCAGCCATCTTGCTTGCGTCAAGGTGCGTGAGCGTCCAAAAGTTCATCGTTCAGGGACATCAGGCGGGGCCCGTCGGTCCAAACGAGAATACACGTCACTTTTCGTCCCGGATAAATTTTTCGAAGCAGGGAACGATACAGGGACATCTGCCTAAGATACGCCGGTGCGACCTTGTCCGGTGAAGCCGGTGGCGGTCGGTTGGTCTTGTAATCAATTATCGCAACGCCCTGCCCGGTTATTGCCAATCGGTCGATCCGGGCCGAGACGATGCGACCGCCGATAACGCCGCTAACAGGTACTTCGGCCATGGAGCCGGGCCCGAACAGGGATGCAAAATCCGGATCATTCATGATCGCCAGGACCTCACCTGCCAATGCGTCCTGCTGATCGGGTTCAAGATTGTGCACGGGGCGGGCCAGATAGGCGGATGCCACCCCCGCCCATTGTTCACATTTCATGGTTGGCAGTCCTTCCAGCAAGCGATGGATCAAGATGCCGCGCTTGAACCGGTTTCCATTGTCGCCTTCAAAAGGAGAGCGAACGGGTGGCTGTTCATCTTCGGACAGGCGTGATGGGCTCAAGGGTATCGCCGGGTCGGGTTCTGGGGATGGTGGGTTCAGGGCCCAATTTGGTAGAGAAGTATCTTCCCCTTTATCACCGGACTCCGAATCCGGCTTACCCTCCGTTTTGGCCAATTGTGGATTTGAAAACCTGAGAACAGTTTCCCCTGAAGGCGTCGTTACTTCCTCGGCTATTTCCTTGAAAACAGGTTCTATCAGGCTGTACCAGCAATCCGCACTGGGTTTGTGAGACCTTTCCCAGCCGCCGATGTAAAGCCGGTCGCGTGCCCGGGTCATGGCGACGTAAAGAAGGCGGCGGTACTCCTGTGCTCGTAGTGCTTTGTTTTCACTCGCTAATTCTGCGGTTCGGCTTTCCTCTTGACCTTTTGACGGTGCCCATAACAAGGCCGGTTCGGGTTCCCCTATCCAGCGCAGTTTTGTTTCCTGCCTGGACGTTGGCACCGAACACGTATCGGGCAAAAAAACAATATTACCTTGCAGGCCCTTGGAACCATGAATAGTCATCACCCGCACCTCGCCATGGCCATGTTCAAGATCACGCTTGATCTGGGTTCGACCGGCTTCTATCCAGCTTAAAAAGCCCTGCAAGCTGGGTACATGTTCGCGCTCAAAATCTAGGGTAAGCCCCAAAAACTCATCGATTGGATCGTCGGCCTCACGGCCAAGCCGGGTCAGCAAATTGCGCCTGCCGCCCTCCGGTCCAAGCAAGCGGGCATAAAATTCGAAGGGTGGCATGTAGTCGGCGCGGGCCAGCAGTCCGCTCAGACGAGCATGGGCCTCCCTGTACTTTGGCTCGTCTGCGGTTTTAAGGGCATCCCACAAGGTGCCGGGACGCTGGTAGGCCAACGGAAAGAGATCTTCATTATCGGTAAAACCGAAAAAGGGTCCTTTAAGCACGACTGCCAGGGTCAAGTCGTCTTCGGGTAATAACAGAAATCTTCCAAGTGCGAGCAGGTCCATCACGGCCAACTGTTCCGTCAGCACCATGCGGTCGGTGCCGGCAACGGGAATGCCTTTCTTTTTCAGGGTGTTGACCATCTTTTCGGCGAAGCTGCCGCGCTGGCGCACCAAAATCATGATGTCGCCCTCACGGATCGGTCGCCCGGCGGAAGGTAGTTCCTCGCCACTGTCGAGCCATCCTTTTATGGTATCGGCGATGCGACCCGCCATGCGCTCTTCCGGACTGTCGATTGGCAGGCGGTCCAGGGGTGCATCCCAGGGTTTGATCTCGATGGCTTCTCCCGGCTTGATCGTTGGCCACAGTTCAACCAGTCCGGCCTGACCTTTTCGCTCCCAGTTATGGATGATCGGTTTACCATCGAAGGTAAGTCCCTCACGGGCATGATCCGTTTTGAAAATTCTATCGACAGCTTTTAGAACCGATGGCGTAGAACGATAGGAAAGTTCCAGCTCAACTGGCCTAAAAGTTTTTCCCGCCGCCCCGGCGCCTTTGGCAAAATGCTCGCGGGTATGGCCGAACATGAACGGGTCGGCGCCCTGGAAACTGTAGATCGATTGTTTTTCGTCCCCGACGGCGAAAACGGTACGCTCGCCTTCCCTGGCCCCGGCCCCGGCAAAGAAATCTCCGGACAGGGCCTTGATGACATCCCACTGCTGCGGGCTGGTATCCTGGGCTTCGTCGACCAGCACATGATCCAGGCCGCCATCAAGCTTGTAGTGAACCCACGACGCGCCACCGTCAGCCTGCAACAGGTCGCGGGCCTTGAGGATCAGATCATCGTAATCGAGCAAGGCGCGGTTTTCCTTCAGGCGTTCGAAAATTTCCAGAAGGTGGGAACCCAGATGAATTAACGCCTCGCTGGCCGCATAGATACCGATGGCGCGGAGTTTCTCGCTGATGGCGGCAATGCGTAACTGCTCATCGAGCAGGGCCTGCAGGCTGACCGGACTTGCCTCAGCCACTTTATTGGTCATCAATCTGGCGCGAGGTTCATTCGTCTTTTTCAGAAAGATATCCAGATAGGAATTTTCAAATGAAGTCCTGCGAAAAGTGCCGTCGCCTTTAAGCCAGACTTGCAGCCTCTCAGCCCGCACCTTGTCCGTTTTTGTGCCGCCCGAAAGGGCTTTCGCCGCGCCCAGCAGGGCCGCTTTATCAAAGGAATTCTCCTCACAGGCGTGTTGAACGATTGTCTCGGCCGTTTCACCCTCAACCAACCCCAGGGTCCGACACGAGGCCTCGATGACGCCATTTATAGATCCGTATCGATTGAACAGGGCTTTCAGGTGGGAACGGCGCGACGAAAGATCGCTCATCAGTTTAGCGAAGTCATCCTCGTTCAACAGCCCTGCCATCAGGGTCAGGGAGCGGGCGATATTCTCCGAGCCTGCCGCATGGGCCTGGGCGAGCACCCGGTCGCGGGCTTCCGTCATCAGTTCGGCGGCGGTTCGCTCGTCTATAACGGAAAAGTGCGGTGCGATTCCGGCCTCGACGGGGAAACGACCCAGCAGGGATTCGCAAAACGCATGGATGGTGCGAATTTTCAATCCCCCCGGCACGTCAAGCGTTTCAGCAAACAGTCGGCGCGCCGGGGCAAGCAGGGTCGGTTCAGGTGGTTTGCCGAGCAGGGCTTCAATTTCAGCATTGAGGGTTTCCTCATCCGCCACCGCCCAGCCGCCCAGTCGTTCCGACAGGCGCGTCGCCATTTCGGCAGCCGCCGCCTTGGTGAAAGTCAGGCACAAGATACGCTCCGGTTTGATACCGTCCAGCAACAGCCTGGTGATACGGTCGGTCAACACCTGGGTCTTGCCGGTTCCGGCGTTGGCCGAAACCCAGACGGAGCTTCCCGGATCGGCGGCCGTGACCTGGGCGGCGGTGCGCACCTGCGCTTTGCGCACGAGGGCGGAACTATTCATTCGCCCCCCCTTCGTCGTCGCCTGCCATCCATTCCCTGACCCGGGCGAGATGGTCGTAGTCGCCAAAGCGATGCGAGAACATCGGGATGGGCCTGGACAAATAAGGGGTGCTCGCCTTGTCGAAGTCGGCGACTCGTTTTTTCAAACCTTTCAACGCCTCGTCCGCCAGGGCCTCGACTCCCTCGGCGACGCCGCTTTCCTTACCCGCTTCGCGCCCGCCCGAAAGTTTCATATAGACTAGTTGCGATACGGTACCGGCCTCAACTTCGGCGAATTTCCCCGCCGCAGCCATTGCGGCCTCCAGCGTCAATTGCGGGGTCAGGCCGCTTTGCATTTGTTTTTTGGATGGCACACTGCCCGTTTTGTAATCGATGATCGTCAGTCCACCGTCAGGAGACCAGTCAATCCGGTCGGCCCGTGCATTCAGGATGAAGTCGCCACCCGGGGCGGCGAAGACCATCTCGCCGCTGGTTTCCGTGCTCAGGGGTATGCGGTTTTCGCCGCGTTTTTGCTTTTCATTTTCGATGAACCATTCGGCGATGCGCACGAATCGTGGCCACCAGAAGGCGCGCCCGGCGGGATTAGTCATTTCCTCGTTAAACACGGTTTTACCAATTTCAAGAAGTTCGTCCCCAGCGTCATCCGGCAAAGCGCCTGGATATTGCTTGATGAAACGATCCAGGGCCTCGTGAACCACAATTCCCCGGTCGGCCGCCCCAGGATCGGCATCGATGGGGTCCAGAAGTTTTAGTCCCAAAATATGACGGGCATAGATGGTATAGGGATCGCGTATCCATGTTTCGATGCGCGAGACAGATAATTTCCGTGGTCGGCACTCCACCGGAGGGGTTGGCCTTGGTGCCTCTGGTTCTATGTATTGATCGGGTTTATCAAGACTGGCAAACAGGGCCTTCATTTCGGGGTTGGGACGCAAACGATCTTCAAGCAGAGTTCCCTTCAACAGGGTATTCAGCCTAAGCAGCCAGCGTGACGGAACTGTGGGCGAGCCGCCATTACGCGCGGCGCGGCTCAGGATGACCTCGGCACCGGCGACGGCCTGGGTGAAGTCGTGGGCAGTCAGGCCCAGGCGTCTTTCTGGTTGCGACAGGCCGAATTTTTCCAGCATCGGACGGCTCATCCAGGGGCTGGCCTGGGCTTCCGGCGGCCAGCTGCCTTCGTTTAAGCCGCCAAGGATCATCACGTCGGCTTTTTGCAATCTGGCTTCCATCAGGCCCCAGATGTGCAGGCGGGGGTGACGGCCATAACGGGGTCGGTGGGCGCGTCCGGCTATCAGGGCGTCGAGCAGGGCCGGATAATCGCGGGGTCTTATCGCAGGCAACGTGTCCGCGGACTCGCTCAATTCGGCAAAAAAGGTCGCCATCGCTTCGCCATCTTCGCCCGCCCAAAGGGTCGCAACGCCATCCTGTTCTTTGCTGGTGGCCAGGGTTTCGGCCATGGCGATATGACACCCCAGCAATTCCCTTAAGGAGACCGTTGGGCGGTCGAATGCATCTTCGAAAGGTGAAACCGTGCGCTCCAGGCTATTGACGAGTTCCTCAAGTCCGGCGGTATTTTCACCCCCTTTTTTTGTCGCCAATACCGTTCGCAAACCATTGACGCCATCGCCGGGCCGCGGCCCTCGCAACAGAATCATTTCAAGGCGGCGCACGTCCGCGCGAAACCGGGACGGCCTCAATCCGCCGGCAGCATAAGGATGCTTTAACAGGCTGAGCAACCCGACCGGGGCAAGTCTATCGGCGACAACACGCGCACAGAGACGAATAAAGGTGCCGGGGGGAGTTTCGGCGAGCGGGCGTCCGGCGGAATCGTCGATTTGAATATCCCACCGCCCCAGTTCAGCAGCGACGCGCCGGGCCAGCGTCCTGTCGGGGGTCACCAGCGCCGCCGTCTTTTGGTCGGTTTCCAGGGTTCGGCGCATGATCAGGGCAATTGCGCCTGCCTCTCCCCGTTCGGTGTCGGCGTCGATCCTGGTGATGGCGTTTACGGCGTTCAAACCGGGTTCGGGGCGGTTTTGCCAAAGGTGAGTAGTGCTCGCCGGGATCAGCGCGTCATTGATCAGTCTCGAGCGTTCCGGTGCAGCCACGGGGGTGATCGGCGAGGGCCAGTCACTGACGGCGCTTCGGTCCATTCCAAAGTGCCTAAGCAGGTGAGCCAGCCCGAACTGGGGGTGGGTCGCATCGAGGGCCTGCCAGACGTCATCGTCAGCGTTTTTGTCGAGTCCGGGTAAAACCACCGCCCCCCTTGGCAATTCAGCGACGACTTTTAATAAATTGGCGGTGGCCGGGATAGAACCCGTTGAACCTGCGGCGATGACGGGACATTCTGGTGGTTTTTTGCGCCAGAGTGTGGCCTGGGCCTCAAGCAGGCGGTTGCGTCTTTCGGTCGGGTCAATGACCCCTTCTTCTGCCAGAATGGCGGGCCAGTGTTCGCTCAGGATTTTTAAAAAATCGAGAGTCTTGCGCCAGTGTTCCGACAAATCCGTTTCTTCGACCAGTTTCTCAAGGCCATCGAAAGAGAGCTGTTGCGTTTGCACCTGATCGAGCAGGCGGCCCAGCTCCTGAGCCAGTCGCGCCGCCTGATCCATGGTCGTATCGTTTTTTTCACTCGCCATAATCAGGCGAGACAGCAACAACTGACGGCGCAACCCGGAAATTGCGGGGGGAATATCAAAAGCGGCCTCGCCGCCAAGACCGTCATCTCCCGCAAGTGCAAGTTCGTCTTCATCTATATCGCCAAGCGGGGTCATTTTTGGCAATAACATCGGTTTACCGTCGCTTAGGCGCAGGAAGGCTTCGGTCAGGGATCGGCAGGCGCGGCGGGTTGGAAGAAGGACGTTAACCTGGGGAAGGGCTTCGGGCGACGCGCCCACCTGTTCAAGAATGCCCGCCGCCAGGGCGTCAAGAAAGGGGACGCCCGCCGGTATAGAGTATATGGCTGGTTTTCCCGTCATCTGTGTTTAATCCCGGCGTATCGCAGGCGCATGTAGGCTTCTGCCTCGTCCAAAGCCTCCGGTGTTCCGACATGGAACCATTCGCCATCGTGCACCATGCCGTAAAGCCGCTCTTTCTCCATGGCTTGGTCGTACAGCACGTTCAGGGAAAAAGCGCCATCCGGCGATCCCTTAAACAACCGCGGATGGAGTATCTGTACGCCGGTAAAAAGATAAGGGGTGACCTCGCCTTCCGGACGGCGTGTCAGAAGCCCGACCGGATCGACGCAAAAATCTCCTTTGCCGTCATAACCGTACGCATCGACGGTCGAATGCAGCATCAACCGTGCGTCCATTTGATCATCGCGCCAATGGCGCAACATGCGCTTTAAGGCGTCCTGGCTCCCATTCAGCCACAAGGTATCGCCGTTGCAGGCGAAAAACGGCTCATCGCCAAAATGTTTAAGCGCCTTGGCGATGCCACCGCCGGTCTCAAGAATCGGGTCTTCCGGCGAAAAAAGAATTTCAACATCGTCGCGTTTTTTCAGATGATCGTGAACCTGATCGCCCAGGTGATGGGTATTTACGATGACGGTTTCTACACCGGCTTCGATCAGGCGGTCGATGGTGCGATCGATCAACGTGCGCCCCAGCACCTTGACCAACGGTTTAGGGGTGGTATCGGTGATCGGACGCAAACGCACTCCGAATCCTGCGGCCAGCACCATGGCGCGTTTCAGGACGGTCATTGAGGAGCCTCAGGAAAAGGGGGGATCGTGCGCATTGAGGCGGGCATATGTTTATCGAACCAATTTTTCATGTCAGCTAATTCTGGATGTTCCAGGGCCGCTTCCAGCAAACGCCAGACACGGGGAATATGAACGAGATAATCGGGCCTGCCATCGCGCCGGCAGAGCCGGGTGAAGATACCGATGACCTTGGCATGGCGCTGAGCGGCCAGAATGGCGAAGGCCGTAGAAAAAGCATCCTGATCCAAATCGGGGAAGGCGGAAAAATAACGCTCAATCATCTTGTTTTTCAGGTCTCCATCAATATCTCGCCGGGCGTCCTCCAGCAGTGACATAAGATCGTATGCCGGGTGACCAGCCACGGCATCCTGAAAATCCAGTAATCCGCAGGCTCTTATTCCTTCGCGATTCTCCAACAATAACAAATTATCAACATGGTAGTCCCGCAACACCAGCGTCTTTGGGCCCGAATGAATGAGGGGAAATAACGTAAGCCATGCATCTCCATAAGCCCGGCGCACATTTTCCCCGGGCACGTCGCCTTCGAAAGCCGCATAGGTCCATTGCGGGGCGAGGAAGGCTTCATCAAGCAATTTTTCATTGCCGTAAGTCGGCAATCCACCTGGGATGACTTGTTGTGGGTCGCGGCGGTGCAGGTCTATCAAAACATCGACGGCCAACTGGTACATTGCCTGCTCATCGCCACCCTCATTCAGCTCCCGGGTGTAGGTATTGTCGCCAAGGTCTTCCAGCAAAAGCAATCCGGCCTGTTCGTCAGCGGCGATAATTTCCGGAATGGAATAACCCAGGGCCGACAGGTGTCGGGCGATAGTGATGAAAGGGCGGACGTTTTCCTGCGGCGGTGGTGCGTCCATCAGGACCGCCCTGCGATCGCCATCGATGATACGGTCGTAACGGCGAAACGACGCATCCCCCGCCAAGACGGACCGATCAGCCCCGGCCCAACCGCTCTTGCCGAGAAACCCTTCGATCAGAACTGTTCGGTCCATGTTCACAAGGAAATCTTTCGCAAACGAGACGCCCATCTATCCGGTCCCGTGATCGTACAAGACCGCTGTTTTTCAGTCTCGCCATATTGCAGGGCGATTTCCAGATGTGTCGGTGGCATCAGATATCCCAGGCGCTGCGGCCATTCGATCAGTGAAATGCCGTCGGCGAAGGCGTCATCAATATCCAGCTCAAGAGCTTCGTCCGGGTTCTCCAGGCGATACAGGTCGAAATGAAAAAGCGGCACACCATCGGTCGATTCGTAAGTTTGCACCAGGGTAAAGGTCGGGCTGGGAACTTCCGTGTCGCCGCCGCACAGGGCGCGAATAAAGGCGCGAGCAAGAACGGTCTTGCCGGCGCCAAGATCCCCTTTCAGGGCCAGTTGTTCCCCGGCACTGGTCAGAGTCGCCAATGAAAGGGCCAGCTTTTGCGTCGCCGCTTCATCGGCAAGTATTAAGGTGATGGAATTTTCCTGGTCCACTATTCCAATTCCGTCTCTTCTCCTTGCAAGAATCGCCGTCAAAGGCGATAACCAGTTTAACTTTTTAACAGTGTCCTGCCACAGAAATTGATAACATGAATTTCTATGAAAAGCAGGCCACTTACTTATTGAATTACGTGTGATTCAGATATTATCTTCAGAGCATATTAATGAATATGCTCTGAAAATAAAATCATCGCACTAGGGCCTGTGGACATTTAACGAATTATAAACCGTAAATGTGTTTCAATCTTCCTTTTGAGGGAGTTTATCATGCGCGAAGAACGGTTTGTTATCAATGATCGAAGCTGGTCCATTATTGAGCCACTGGTCCCGGGCACGGAAGCGGGATCGCGGTGTGACGGCGAAGGATACCCGTTTGTTTCTGGAGGCTGTTTTATGGCGCGTGCGCGTGGGCAGTCCGTGGCGTGATTTACCACCGGGGTTTGGCGAGTGGAATAGCGTTTTCCGGCGTTTTCGCCGGTGGGCCTTGAAAGGTGTTTTCAAGCGTATCTTTGAGGCTGTAGCGAACGATCCAGACTTTGAATATATCATGATAGATGGAACCATTATCAGTGTGCATCAGAAGGCAAGCGGCGCAAAAGGGGGGCTCTCCATCAGGCCATTGGGCGCTCAAAAGGCGGATTGACGACCAAAGTTCTGGCCCTCACGGATGCCTTGGGCAATCTTGTGCGTTTCAAGCTACTTCCCGGTCAGCGCAGTGAGATTGTCGGCGTGCCTGACTTGATCGACGGCCTCATATTTGATGCCTTGATGGGCGACAAGGCATTTGATGCTGATCAATTGCGGCAAGCATTAACGCAACGTGGAGCGAAGGCTGTTATTCCCTCAAAACGCAATCGGAAGGTCCATATCCCGCACGATGAAGAGGCATACAAGTGGCGGCATCTCGTCGAGAACTACTTTAGTAAAATCAAAGAGTTCAGGGG
>MPLX02046645.1_pt1 | contig 42012 bp, 24 predicted proteins | sample 1617341 | NCBI WGS metagenome assembly MPLX02 (sample SAMN05944804, study PRJNA350692) | marine metagenome | biome: marine; feature: ODZ; material: water; isolation source: 120 m water sample filtered on 0.2 um supor filter | place: Pacific Ocean | collected 2012-04-08 | depth 120m m | reverse complement strand
AATATAATTGTATTAATCTATATTTATTTATAAATTAAGATATTTAATGTATTTAGAGATTATTTAGAAACTCTTGGAATAAATCAATCTTGTGCTCTTCAAGTCTTCTTTGATCGACAAGAGTGTTAATTCTCTTCTGAGTTCTTTCTGCGAGTTGTTCGCGAAGAATTCCTCCTTCCCAAACCCATTCCTTTCCTTCCATGATTCCTGAAACAAAAGCATCGGGTGCAGAAGGATCTGCAACAATATCAGCAGCAGTTGCTAATATGAAGTCTTCACCAACAACTTTACAACCTTCACTTGTTGTTTTTAATGATCCAACACCACGAGAAGAAACTCCAAGACAAACACCTTCACCCAGAAGTGAAGATGCAATTTTACCCATAGGGGTGTTTAGAATTTGTGCTTTTCCTTTAAAATTATTTCCCTCTCTAACAAGGGATGTAATTTTATGTGAAACACGGTCAAGATTGACGGTAGGACCATCTGGATGACCGAGTTCTCCAAGAGCACGACCTTTTTGAACAAATGATTCATTGTAGCGATCTACTTCGCGACGGAGAGTATCCATAGGATACATTCTACCATTTCGATTTTTAATTTCGCCTTGAAGGAATACACCTTCAATATATAATTTTTTATTAGTTCCCTTACCTTCACTAATAATCTGTACGTTTGAAATTTCTTCTGTGATTAGTTTCATTTTCCTTAGTTTGTGAATGCTATCTTAGAAGCAAAAACTGTACCAGTATCAACTGCTCCACCCGTTACTAATTCAGGTACAAGATTTGCTCCAATTTCTTTCTCAACAGAAAGTCTTTCTCCTCCTGCAATATGAATTTCATAAGATACAGTTCCTGCAACAATTACTTTTATTGGAGCAGTATTTGTATTGATAATTGATACCAATCTTGCTGAATCCAAATCTGCAGATTCAGTTTTAAGATCTTTACCAAGACTTATTGGTTTTATAGTCATTCTTCCGATTCCTCTTTGGTATCTGTTTCATCAAACATGGACGCACCTATTGTTGGACGAATTGCTTCAATACGTTCTGCTGCTTTTGTATAAAGAGCATCTTTGATTTTATCTGTAATATCAGAAGCAGAAGCATCAGAACCAATCAAATCTACAATATTTTCCATAAAGTTAATATATATTATTTAAATATTTATATTTCTGCTTTTTTAGCATCTTTTTGGTAATTTGCATCCACATCTTGTGATTGTGTTTCTAAATCTGGTTCCATTGGAATACCACCCATCATTCCTTGTTCACCTTCTTGTGGCAATGGTTCTCCAGTTATAGGATCAACAGTACTCGGATCTGGAATCACTCCATCTTTAATTTCTTTTTCAATTTGATTATCAATTTCCTTTATTTCTACATCAGTTTGGCGAAGTATTTTTCTTCTGACATAATCGACAGAATAATATTTACCAATATATGGTTCAATAGTTGCCAATGTACCAAGTCTTTCATTCATCAATTCAGATTCTTTAAGTTCTGAAAACTGATTATCATAAAGAAAATCGTATTGGATATGATCACTAACTTTATCCCAGTCTTCTATTGAAACAATATTTTTAAGAATTAGTTGAGTACGGAGCATATCCGTAAACAAATTAGCAAAACGTTTGCGTAATCTTCCAACAAATTTTGTAAACTTTAATTCATCTCTCAATATTTCTGAAGAACGACCAAGATTAAATCCACCATCGGCAGCAATTCTTGATTCTGGAACTCCAAGAGAACGGTATAGTTTTTTCTGGAAATATTCTATATCGGAAAGTTCACCAAGGTTTTGTCCGCCTGGAAGAGTTGTAATTTCTGTTCCTCTACCACCTTCTCTTCTTGGAAGCCAAAAGTCTTCCAACATACTCATATGCTTACGATCATCACGAATTTCTCCATTTTTGGAATCATAAACGAGTTTATTTCTGTATCTACCCATTACATCGCGTAGATATTGTTCTGCCTTTACTTTTGGAAGATTGCCAACATCAATATAAAAAATGCGTCGTTCTGGTGCTCTTGATAAACGATAGATAACTAAAGCATCCTCAATCATTCTAAGTTGATTGATTGACTTAATTGCTTTATGTAAATATGAAAGTATAGTTCCTTTATTTCTATCAACTAAACCAGAAGTACAGTAAGTAATACTATCTTTTGCAATTTTAACACCTTTATTTCCAGAAATAGATGATCCAGGAGTTGATGCTCCAGGGTATGTAGATTGGGCAGTATAAAGATAATATTCTTCTATTTCTGGATTTATATCATATTTTTCATCTGTTCTATTATTTGGTACTAAAGGATTCTTAGATTTCTCATGCTTCTTTTGCTTTCTGATATGGCGCATTTTCATGGGATCAATATATCTTATCTCCTGAATCCCATCAGTTACATTCTTGGGGTCGATAACTTTTAAGTAATACAGTCTTCCATCAACATACCAATTTCTAAATATTTCGTGACATTTTTTATCAAAATCCATCAATTCTTTGATGTATTTAAATTCTTCTCTAATTCTATCCTTTACCTTATCGCTAGCATTTATATTTGAAAGTTCAATCTCTACAGGAGAGTCGTATAAATCACTAACAATTGCTTCATTGACAACATCTTCAATCGCACCATCTGCTTCAGGATGAAGCGCCATTTCTCTGTATCTTTTTATTAAATCAGACTCTGTTCTATATACACCTTCAATATCTAAGTACTGACCATAAAATCCACTGCTCACATAATTATCAACCCCATCCTCATTTGTCTTGGGGACGGGAGAAATAATTTTGGATTTATCTTTCTGATCCTCAATAGAAAAACCAAATAGTTTTGGCATAGTATAAAATTAAAATGAACTAGTTAGTAGTTATTTATTCATCTAACTAGTTCATGGATCAACTGATCTCTGGTTTGGTGCTATCAGAACTATCTGCTTCAGCTTCCCAATATTGAACTTGGAATTCTACAGTATATTCTTCAATAGTATCTGTTGAATCCATAGAAAGGTCAATTTGACCAACATTGGTTGGGAAAATACCTTCAAATTTGTATTTTCTCATTGCCGCACCAGATCTATCTAACTGAGTGACAGTTGCTGATTTTTGATATGTATTTGGATCAACTTCTCCAGTAGCATCACCAATTTTGCTGATACCATTCATCCACTGTTCAAATGCAGTTCTGATTTTAAAATCTACATCATTTAAAACTGTAATAGTCCAAGTATCAAAAGTTCTCTCTCCAGCAACTTTAAGTGTTCTTCCTCTAAAAGGAATTTCAACTGGACTAATATTGGAAGCTGGGAGTTGTGCAGACTTAACCATGAATGTTAAGAGACTCTCATTTCCAGTACTAGTGGTTGGAGAATCAATTGATTGAGTATTATTTCCAGTTACCAATGATTCAGGGAATGTAACACTAATCTCAAATAGATTAGGTCTTGCGCCACCACCAATGAGTGCTGCCTTAAAATTGTCTAACGTTTTTAATGCCATTAATCGTTCCTCGTTTTAATTATTTTGAATAGGTTAATAAAGTAAAATTAAATATTACCAACAACTTCATTAAACTCAATGCCACTCCTTGTTGCAACGAATGTTAATCCAATAAAGTTAATTGAACGAGATGGTTTAATGTAGATGTCTGCAACAAATTCGTTATTATCGATAATTGCAGCAGTGTTATTTGTACTATCACAAATAACTCTATAATCTTGAATTCCTCTTTGTGCCTGAATGTTTCTGAGGAAAGGATCAACAACATTTACAAAATTGGATCTTGTTATATCATCATTGAATTCAAATAATTGATCATCAGCAGCTGCTCTAATTGCATCTTCAACATAGATGAACAATCTGCGAACGTTAATGCGATCAAATGCAGATGCCTTAGAAAGACCTGTTTTATCACCAAACAGAATAATTCCAGATCCTGGTGAGAAAATTACTGGATTTATTCTTGCAGAATAAAGGCGATCTCTTTCAGTCTTAGAAGGATTATATGCAAGTTTTACTGCATTTAATATGGAACCTCTAGAAGTTCCTGCAGGAGAAACCCATGCAGCATTTGTTACATCATTTCTTGCACAAATTCCAGCAATATCACCATTTAATGGTACATATCTGAAAGTTTTTGCAAATCTGTCATACATGTACTTATATCCACTATCAAAAACTCCATAAGATGATGAAGGAATTGAAGAATAGAAAGCAACGACGTTGTCCGTCATTTTTACGGAACTTAGTGGTGTATACTCCTTACTGCCTGAATTTTTTAGAACAGAACCTTTATCTGGACTAATAAAAGCAACAGAATCTTGTCTCTGTTCAGCAACTGAAATCAATTTTGAAGCAAGCGATTGTGCTTCTTCTTTTGTATGTGCTGCGGAACCCATAAGTAAGAAATCTACATTATAGATTTCCGTATTTGTTAATAAATCATAACCAGAAACTAAACCAGATATACTTCCTTTAAGTGCTCCATCCTCTCCTAGATCGTACTTACCATCATAATTTAAACCATCACCTAATTTGAAAGTCGTATTTCCAAGCATTCTATAAAGTTTTCCATCAACTACAGGAGAATTCCAAGCAGTACCATCTTCGACACTATTATTTTCAGCGAGACCGATACTAGTAGTAGATGTTAAACCAACCCATCCTGCAGAGGCACCATCACTCATTGATGCTACACCTCTTGGTTCTGCACCAGTAAAGATGTATTCGGAATTTTCTGAAATATACTTATTCCAATAAGAAGAACTACCTGCAGCATAAATCGCATCAGATGCTTTGGAAAGAGAAACATGCTTCTCTAGAATAGTATTTCTATTTCCAGTGATTGAACCAGTTCCATCAATTACTACAACATGAACCTCATCAAATCTTGCTCCACGATCAGATGCAAATCTGGATGTTCCTGGTCTTGGTGCTAATGTATTCCAAGAAATTGTAGTATTTCCTAAAGTAATTGATTGAGCATCAAACCAATCACTTTGTGAAGTATACGTTGTTGATACTACAGAGGTATCTGAGTTATTGCGTACTTCAATAGTTCCACTATCTTTAAATCTATATACACCGCTTGGTTCGTAATCGGTAACTACTGCAGTTCCACCATCAGCAATGTAGTCTAATACTTTAACATCTAATGTTTCAGTACCAATTGATGTAACAACACCTCTTAGTACTCCATCAAGTTCAGATGTAGTTCCAGATCCAACTGCAACAACACCACTGAGGCTCATTGTTACACCAAAACCAACTTCAACGTTGGTAGTGCTAATTCCACCAATAATTTGATCTGCACGACCGTCGATAATAGCAACATTCGTGCCATTTGCCCAAGATCCTGGGTTTTGAGCAGATGCAATTTGAGTCATTGCAGTTTCATTATATCCTTTATTGATATAATCTTGTTGACTATTAATTTTTGCTGATGTTCCAACACCAACAGTTGCATTACTCAAATCATCACCATCAGATCTAATGACCATCAATCTTCCACCATATGCTAGATATGATGAACCTGTAAACCACGATTCGTAATGACCGTCTACCTGTCTTGGTTGTCCGTAATAAGACAGCAACTCCTGTTCATTATCAATAATGAACCCTTCTTCAACTGGACCTTTTTCAAAAGGTGAAACAATTGCTGCTACTGCGTCTGAAGTTGGATCTACTCTACCAATGGTAACATCAACTTCTTTTAAAACAACTCCAGGAGATGCTAAATTTAACGGCATCTTCTTGACTCCTATCAGATTTATTCTAAAATTATTTATTAAAATATGTAGTTCTGATGGGGAAACATTACGCGAACACTATCACCAGTCTGGATAGTCTTGTATCATATATTTTTCATATTTTTTATCACACAATTCTTTTGCTTTTCTATTCCTAGCTCTATTTTTTCTCACTCTTTGGACTGTACATTCCTTACATTCATATGAATATGAAGATGGTAAAGATTTCCTATCTTTATAAGATAAGTAAAAATCATCCAATAGATTTTTTCTTTTACCACAAACTCTGCAGGTTCTTTCGTGAAACAATAAGTGTTCCAAATTAACTTGATCTGCAAAATTATCTTCGTCAAGATTCATTAGTAATAATCCCACATGTAACTTCTATCACCATATTCATCAGCATACCAAGTATCACCATCTTTATCGGTAAATGAAGTCATATCATTAATACCATCTTGTATAAATCCAAACGGTGCCATATCAGCCTCTATTTGATCTTCCTGTTCTTCATATATTCTTTTACGGATATCATCATCAGTCATTTCTTTAAAATATGGTTGAGCAACTAACCATGCAAAAATAACTAAGCACATCATAAGATCATCATTACACCCCTCTTCAGCCATAAAAGAGTTACTTTTATGGATAAAAGTAGTCATTTCACTAATTATGTCATAATCATTTGTTAATAATTTATCATCTTCAATTAAAGTTCTCAAATTTGAACAACCCAATTTTTTGACAGCAGCAGTCATTCTAATTCCTAGATATGACTTTTTACCACTAAATCCAGTACCAACAATTTGTCCTGCTCTACCTCTTTGTGAACACATTAAAATATTTTCATATTCTAAATCATAGTGTAAAATACTTGCTATTTGATCTCCAATATCGTTAATTTCAACTAATATCCAAGCACTATTGTATGCCTTTGCTACAGGTTCTATAACACTTGGAAACATCATTGGTTTTATTTCATTATTTCTATACTTTGCAACAACTTTATATGGAAATGATGTAATATCAAATACTACAAATGCAGAATAATCTCCACCAACACCACGAGCAACATCAACAGTAATCATATAAGTATGCTCTTCTTTTGGATGTAGATAAATATCTAATCCTTTATTTTGTTTAATTGGATCTTCATATACAAGTGTTTTTAATTTTGTCGGATTAATAAGAGTATTAACAGATCCTAGAAATTCACATTCAAATTCAACTTTGAATTGTTGTTCTGAGGTATTTGCTATAGTTTGCTCTTTCCACTCAGCATCTCTTCCAGGAACTTCACTCCAATGAACTTCTGTAGGTATATACTCATTTTTACCTCGCTGCGAATCATGCCACATGCGATAAAAATGATTCATACCTCTAGGGGTAGAAACAATAATTACCTTTGTACTTTGTCCAGAAGAAATTGTGGGATAAACTGAAGCAAAAAAGTCATCGGCAATATGATTGGGAATGAATGCAAATTCGTCCAGGAATATTACGTTATAGGATCCACCACGAACAGCAGATGAAGAAGTTGAGTTTGCTGAAATCTTAGATCCATTTTCAAGTTCAAGAGATCCTTTATTCCAAGATATAATACCCTGTTGCATCCACTTAGGTAAATTTTCATATGCAAGTTGCAATCTTCCTAATAGATCTCTTGCTGTAGATGCTTTATTTGCTAATATGGCAATATTGACATTATCGTTAAAAACTGCATAATGTAAAAGATATGATACACATGTTGTAGATTTGCCAGTCTGGCGTGGCATTTTGCATATATTAAATCTTTTATCGTGAAAGTTTTGAATTAATTTTTCTTGAAATGGGTAAAGATTAAATGGAACTAATCCGTGATCCAGGGAAACAATTTTAATATAATTTTTGGCAAAATATACTGGATCTTCTTTGCATTTCATGAATTCAATGATATTATCTTCTGTGAATTCAATTGCAGTATTTGCTTTTTTTAGATTGGGGTTACCAAGATATACATCATTATTATTCATGATAAATTAACTATTCAATAATTTATTAATCCTCATATTTTTATCATCTCTCCAATTATATGATGCCATTATTTCACTTCCTCCACCAGATCTTACTGCCTGTAATTTTTTAAGTAGAACTTGTTTCTTTATTTGATCTGCTTTCTTTTGTTTAGAATCTATTTGTTTCTTTTGCTGATCATCAGTTGCATTATCATTATCTTCTTCATCTTCTTCCATTTTTTCACTTATTTGCTCAGTTCCTTTCCAAACACCATTAGTAACAAGAGGTTTCATATGAGAAGGTCCGACAATATCCATAACTCTAGCAAAGGTTACTCCATCAGAGTTCTCAATATTAATAGATTCTTGACTTAATTCTTGTTTAATTTCCTTTTTCATTTGCTCCCTGTCCTTTTGCTTTTCAATCGCATCAGAAGAAGACGTATTAGATTGTCTAAACTTCTTAACTTTTTCAACTTGCTTTTGGCGAAGTTGTTGTCTTCTTTGAGCTAAATCCACTTTATTACTCTTTGTTACTATTATTTAGGAATCCTTGCTTTAACATTTTTTGCAACTCCGTAGTAGAACCAACAAATACTGCATTATTAGTAATACTGCTTGGTGCTTTTGCAGAATCTTCCTCAACATCTTTTAATTTCTTTTGTAGATCAATTAACTTATCAGTTGTATCAGCAACACTTTTTATCAATTGACCTGCAACTTCATATGCTCTAGGACTAGATCCTTCTTCAGCAACTTCCATTATTCCATTAATAGCTTCTTGACCCTTTTCTATTAATGAATATAAATTAGCACGTGTATATTCATAATCTTTTTTCACATCATTTTTAGAATCTTTTTTATGAGATTTTACAATTTCAGTAACTTCCGATTTTTCAATTGAAATATTTTCATAATTATCAGGTGAAATATTTAGTTCACTATTTAATTTTTCATAATTATCTTTCATATTATTCAAATATCAACTTTTTGTGTTGGACTATATTCTTTAGAATCATCAAAAGATTCCCATCCACCATCAAATCCAAAATCATCATCTGGACCAGCATTTAATGGATCTGGTGTAACAGTATATCTCATCTCACGTTTTGCTGATGAGAGATCGGATGAAGAATGGGTATCAACTTGAACTTTACGGATAAGACCATCACTAGTTTCAGGAACAGGACCAAATAGATATGTTTTTGCGGTAAACTGCATTGTGTATATCAACGATCTTCTTGTAGAAAAATCACCTTCATAATCGTCTTGAAATGAAACATTACCCAATACTATTGGTATGTCTCTTTTTTCACCTATAGAATCTAGTAAATTGAGAGTCATTGTAAAAGAAGGTTGAAACATTGGTAATATTTGTTCAACTATTTGTAATGCATCATCATTTAATTTTGAAAAAATATTAAGTTCAAATCCAATATTATAGGGTACAGGCATAAAAACTTTTTTTATATTATTGCCATCATTTGCTTTGAAAGATTGCACTAAACTAGTTTTTCTACTACCATCATATTGAATAGAATTCATTTCAAATGACATTCTGGGTAGAGTAATTTGAACAGGTTTATTCAAATCCGCTTGTTGCTCCAGTCTTGCTAAAAACTTTTGTGATGGTCCATAAGATAATGGAACTTTCATTTCACTATAAGTATCACCATCAGAGTCTTTATGTTTTATTTCAATTGAATTGAATAATGTACCGAACGAGACTATACTTTTTCTTATAATTTCGTGATAGTAATAAGTTCCTAACATTAGTAATTACCGAATGGATTTTTTTCTGTAAAATCGAGAATTTGATCTGCTTCAGTTTCTAGATCTTCATTTTGCTCATATTTATCTATAAACTCCGAAGAGGAGACTTTTTTAAGGGCATAGGTTGCATTAGATGATGTTCCAACAATAACTTCACCAAGTATAAAATCTCCATCAATAACACCTACAGTTAAAATATTAGTATCTTTATCCCAATTTTTGACCCTTGATGTTGTTTGAGATGCTTCGCCTCTAATGGTTTCGTTGAACGAATATGTTCCAATCCCTGTTATTAGTGGTGGATCTGCAATATCTATAGAAGGATCTTCAGTATATCCATAACCAGCATCTCTAATTAATATTTCAGTAACAGTATTTCCAGTTCCAATTCGAGTGATTGCAGTAGCAGTAACACCATCTCCAGGACTATCAATTGTTATGATTGGATCTGTAGCATATCCTTCACCAGGAGAAGTAATACTAATTGGACCTATTCCATAAGATGTAGTTACTATTTCAGAAGTTGCTGCAGCACCAACACCACCATTAGTTGGATAAATTGTTACTGAAGGTGCTATGGTATATCCAACTCCTGGATTTGTTAGTAGTATTTCTTGTACAGAGTATGCATCACCAATATTAGTAGTTATTGCCACAGCGGTAGCATTTATTCCACCAGCTGGGGCGGATGAAATTGAAACAGTTGGTATTCCAATGTATCCATTTCCATCGTCATTCAATATAATTCTTCTTACATAATTTGTGACTGTTGATGCTGTACCAGTTGCAGATTCTCCAAAAGCAAACAATTCCATCGTTGTAATATATCCTTGATTTTCCAATATAGTATCCATTTCTCCTGCAATAGCAGAAACGTCAGAAAACCCACCAATCTCATCTTCAAATTCGAAGAGTTCACATTTTAACTCATAAGCATAATTCTTCCCTAACTGGTAAAATGGTTGTTCATGCTCAACAAATTTTACCTCAAATAATCTTTTACCCAATGGAAAATATATAACATCTCCTTCTCTAGGTCTTGAAGAAACTGTTATTGCATTTTCATCCATTCCTTCTAAAAATGGAACAATAAAGTCTTGAAATCTTTCTTGGGAAATTGTGAGAGTTAATTCATCACGTAAACTCATACCAAATTTTGTTAAAATATCTCCAGATCCACTATAACCATCATAATTATTTACATATGCTTCAATTGTAAAATTATCATCAAATCTAGAGGTTGTAACCTCATTTAGAATAGTATCTTTTCGTACAAATTTTCTTGGTATATAAAGAACTTCAACACCATAAATTTTTAGGTGTTCATTTACAATTTCTTGTACCAATCTTTGCTCTCCAGGTGACCCCTGAAGAAAAAATGCGTTTAATGCCATTATCCGATAAGGTCAAGGGGTGGTAATTCATAATCTGTGGTCATACGCTGTTTTATTTCTTCAAGTTCTCTTTGAGCATCTTCATATAGTTCTCTACCATTTAATTCAATTCCCCCAGGAAGTTTTACACCTCTAAATTTAATTAAATTTTGTCCCCATTGCCTTTTAATTACTGCTGTAAGATATCTTTTCAGGAAACTATCATTATACACTCCAGTAAAAGTATTAGGATCTAAAATTCTATAACAGTCAATAACTAAAAAATCTCCCACACCAGATGCTTTGAGGTCAAAATCCATATACAACCTATTTTGTCGTTTATTAAATCTTATTTGCTTATCTGGGGTTAATAAATGATCGATATCTTCCAAATATGATTTTACCATCGAATATTGAAGCAAATCAATAGAATTAAACTGGTACATATCATTTAAAAATAATTGATATTTAATACTAAACATACCAGAAGATATTGTGCTAGCATTAAATTTAAATATTTTTTCAATACCAACTACTGAATCTGGTACTTGCAGAAAATTTGAAGATTCATAAAAATTGAAAGTTTTTGACTCATCATTAATTGTTGCTGTTACTGTTGTAGTACTAATTCCTGGTCCTACGGGTGGGATTGATGTTGCGTTTGATCTATCTATATCTTCTTGAGTAAGTTGATATTTTAGGAACATTCTCTCAACACCATCAAAATGACGTTCTTGGAAATATTGTATAGCGTCATCAACCAAATCGTCAATTTGGTCATCAGCTACATTTATTTCCAATACAGGAGCGCCTAATTGTCTTAAAGAGTAGTCAATTAATTGTTGTCTTGTCGCAGGTTTTGACATTGGTTTTCTCCTTATCTAGTAACACCTTCTCTAACTAAAACCATCCCTTCAACAACACGTGTTGTTTCGTTGTTATTAGTTAATAAAATATCATAAACATATCTTCCAGACTTTAAAGAAGATGTTGAAGATGCTGATAAAGTAATTCTTAATTGACCAGTCGATGCATCAACAACAGATGTTGTAAAAGGTGTGGAAGTTGCACTACCAGACCATTTTCTCATTTGAGATTCTATCGTTGCTGTTGATAGATCTAATGCTGAATTTGAAGCAGCATCTTCAAGAAAAAAATCTTGAGTAAATGTTGCTCCAGCATTGATAACTAAATTACTTACGTATATTGATGCCATTAGATTAGGTTTATACCAGTATCCTAAAAATATTTATATTGGATCCGAAGGCCATGATGACAAAACTTCCTGTTGCTTTAAATACAACTTAGCATAAGATTTTGCAATATTTCTTAAAGTATCAATACAATCGCATGATTCTATTTCTGAAGATAATTTATGATACTCAAAAGATTTACTCAAATCAAAAACTCTTTTAATAATGTTTTTATTTCATCTAATTCAGACTTTAATAAATCAATTTCAGTTTTTTCATTTTGTTTTTGTCTTTTTAATTTTATATAAGAATTATATTCTGAATTGTTATTGTTAATAATTGCTCCAGTACTTTCATCTCTGTAGAAATCTTTATGCCCTTCTATTGGTATCATTATACTAATGCAATTGCTCTAATATTTTTGAATTTTAATGGAGTTGCTTCATTTGATCCACTCATAACAATTTTTATACTAAAACCAACAAATTCACCTAAATTGTTTGCAGTAAATTCGTATTCTGAATATTTACCTTCGTCAGATGAACCCACAAATCCATCTGAAGAACCGTCATTTAATAATGTATCTATAACAACATCACCTATACCATCTCCATTTACATCTCTTAAGTTATTATAACCAGGGAACAATTCGTAAGATTGTTCAACACCATTAGAATCTGGTCTAACTAATTTAAACAAAATTCTAAAATCACTGTTTGGTGAATTATAACAATTTGTTAAAACTTTTAGTGATGATGCTGGTTTTGTTAGATTTATTTGTTTGGAAATATAAATCGATGCATGAGGGTCATTTGATAATGCATTTGATCTACTATCAGAAGCATAATCCGAAATTGGTGTATTTAATCTATTTCGGATTAGTGTTAATGATGCACCATTTGCTAAATCAATAACTGGAGAAACATTACCATTTCTACTTACCATTGATAATGAGACAATTAATGATTTATACCTCGGCATTTGCTGTAAATATTCCAATTCATTTAATCTAGATGCAACTAATCTAGTTGAATCGAAATCATTTTTTGTATTAAGTGATATTGATTCTAAACTTTTATTTGTGAATGAAGTTTCAGATCCATTGGAACTAGTTCCTGTAATAGTTTGGATAGAACTATTGATTGAAGTTTTAGGTGGAGTTAAGAAATTAAAACTTGGAATAATTGAATTATACTGATAATTTTGTGTAGATTTGCAATTTAAACCACCAAAACTTTTTTCTTCAATAAAATTGGATATTGGTCTATCTGTACGTGGATATTCTATAAAGAAACTGTCAGTAGTTTCTAAAGATTTTAAATACTGTGAAGATGATTTTTGATGTTTGGTATTAATTCTGGTTAATCCAACTCCACCACCTTCATAATTATATACCATATCATTGATATTATGGTTTCTAATTGTAGATCCGTGAATACCCCTTTCGGCAATTTGTAAAGATCCAGAATTAACTTGGTTATACGATATAATTTCATTATTAATTAACATATAACCAGTGTTTACTCCAGCAACAGGAATATTATCATACACCAAAAATTGTGAAGTGTCTGCAATTGATACTACAGTTGAATCTGCAGTAATATTAGCAATTAATTGTGAAGGAACCGTATCAGGGAAAACACCACTTATTTTTACATAATTGTTTGATGAATGCATACCATGACTATAGTTATCAACTTTAAATGTATTGCCAGTATATAAGTCACTCAAATCTCTAGGTGTTTTTGATATAGTAGTATTTGCTAATGAAACAAAAGCACTATTTTCATCTAGAACATTCAAAGCAAAACCTTGTTGAATAGTATTATTTTTATTGATGTTGGAGATCAATAATGTATCTACCCCATTTATTGAAGAAACACCAACAATTGCTCCATTTCCTATTGGATTTGTTTCCGTTTTTATACCAAGTAAATCACCAACTGAATAACCACTTCCACCATCAGTAATAGTAACAGAACTTAATTGATTGTTGCTGAATGTCAAATCTGCAACAACATTATTAACTTCTGGTCCGAATCCATTAATAGTATATAATTCAGCATCAGTATAAAGGCCATTAGAATATCCCAAACCAACATTATTCGTTGTTATGCCTGATATTTTTCCACCACTTTGTTCTATGAATCCATATGGTAGTCCATCAGCAGTTCCATCACCAGTTCCAAATATAATTTTTCTACCATAATGATAGAATTCTGGATCTAAATATGATGTTGTAATTCCAATTATTTGTTTTTTGGGGAATGATGTTATAGGATTTGAGACCAAATTTTCAATATTTGCATCATATTCTTCATTAGAATTATTATTAGATAATATTGGATTTGCGAAAAATGCTGTTCCAGATTTTACAAATTGCGCTTTATACAATTTAAATTTTAAATCCTGTAAGAGAGATGCAGTTGCAATAGAACCGTTTTGTGGTTTATATAAATTTCCACCTATAAATTGATTGGAGTAAATTATTTTTTGCGAATTTGGAAAAGTTTGTGTGGAAACTGTAGATTCATTAGATATAGCAGTCCAAACAGAATATAAAGAAGATGATGATGAAAATAATATTAATGCATATTGTTTATTTGGTTCCAAATAAACGGGAGATTTAAATTTAACATTAGTTGCAATACTACCATCAATGGATGTGGTTATGTTTTCTGGTAAAACATAACCTACTGAAAAGTCTTGTAGTATTTTAGCAGTGGGTCTACCACCAAGATCAACTTCTCTAATTTCTACAGATACTTTCTCAGTATCATCTTTATTTGCAAAGAATAAATCCACAGATGTTAAAAATCCACCTTTATTATCAACTTTAAATGATTGTGAAAGATAACTCTTACCTGTTTCTAGTGCTGTTCTTGTAGAAACAGGTCTTCTAAGTAAAGATATATTTGAAGATTTTGGATTATCACTTAGATATAATGAACTTTCGCAAAAATAATTTCTTAGTGATATTGTAGAAGATGATGTGGAAGCATTATCTGTTTGCAATCTAAATGTTTTGTCACTAACATTAAATAGTGTTGATGGTGTTAATGTTGTAAATGGATTTCTAACATAAAAACATCCTATTAAATCTCCAACATTATCTGTGATAAGATCTTGGGCAGTAACATCACATTGAGCTCCACTAACTTTACCAACTATACGCATACCTTCAAATACGTATCCATAAAATCTTCCATCAGCATTATCTGATAAAGAATAAGTATCGAGGTTTAGTACTGTTGTTGATTGGGCATAATTTGATAGTATTTCTGTAGATTGATATGGATTAACTGTATAAGTCTCTGATGGGGCACTGAACAATCCATATTTATGGTTTGGATCGCACAATCTAGAAGAGAAAACTTTTTTATCATCAACATATCCTTCAATAGTTTCTCCAGTCGAAAAAATTCCATTTATCATACTAACTTTCAAAAGTTTTGGGATAATATCAACTGAAGATGATCCATCGAGTGATGATTTATATCTACTTAATGCATTAATTGTGAAGCAGAAAATTGTATATTTCTACTTCTCATTTTCTTACTATTTTCAGAACTTAAGTATAAGTTTGAAATATATGAATTGTCCCATAAACTCTGTGTTCTAACAATATTTCCTTTCTTATTATTGATTGTTTTTGCCCACAAATCAGTCGATGGAAAAAGTGTAACTTTCCCATCAAAATTTGATAATCCGTGGGGATTTAAGTTTTCTTCAGTAGTCGCAAATTCTTGAGAAATGTCTGCCCATCCAGTTTCACTATAATTTAAAGTTATCAAATCACCAGTTTTTTTGATATTTGAATCTAATAAATCCAAATCTGTAGAGTAATCTGCTGATTCTAAATTAATATTATTACTTGGCAAAATTTGAGATTTTAAGGTATGAATAGAAAGATCAGTTGTTAATTCTCCATCATTGCCATTGATAGATGCTCTTGTATCTTGATTATTGAGATCAATAGATTTTGTATCGACAAAACTATCTGCAAAAAATCCACATTTAAATTTGGAAAGTCCTAGTCCATCATCATCAATAACTTGTAAGGATTTTACATCTAATTCTAATAAGGTTAAAGATGCAAATTTTTCTAAATTTTCTATTCTACCTTCAAGAGAACCAATATCCTTCATTGTATATCTTCTATTTTCAACTAATGAAATTTTTATATCATTAACATCATAAACATATGCAGGTATTTCTAAAGTTGCAATATTCATTGCATCACGTATTTCTGTAGGTGGTTGTGGATTGAGAGATCCAGATCCCACTATTAGTTGGAAATTACCACCCTTATTAAGTATCAATCTATCTATTCTAGGAACATAATATGAGTAACTAATAATAGATGATTCATTAGGTGCTATAACAAGTTGTGGATTTGCTAATGATGTTGCAAAATTTCTTGTATCAAAAGTAAATGGTGATGTAATCAATGAATTAAAAGTTGATACTCTTGGTCTAAAATCGAGAACATCTGATGATTTTAAGTTATTATTTAAAGTAGGAACGAAATTTTTATAATCGGATGCATTATAACTACTGGCAGTGTAAAAATCGCCAGAATCTGCTTCAGAAACACTAAATGCATTATAGATAATGGTTAGTTTTTTAGCTGGAACAACTGTCCCTGAAGAACGTACTATTTTTGAATAATCATAATACTGTGATTTTTGCCCCTTATCTAAGATAAAATCGTCAGTTCTATTAATATAAGCTCCTGGTGTTAATGATGAAATTTGTGCACTAATATTTGATTCTGAGAAAGAAATTACATCAGATGGTGTAAATTTATTTGAATTTAAATAAACAAATGTAATATCGGTCGAGTTTATACTTACAATTTGTCCAACTGCTTCACTTATTGACCCAACAATTCTTTCACCAATAATAGCACCAGAAATTGAGGTGGACGAAAATGATAGTTTATCTAAAATTGCTTCAGAACTATTAGTTGACTCATAAATTGCAATTACTTCAGAAACATCTGGAACATTGAGAGAAATATCTACATCTTCAACTCTAACTCCATAATATTTACTAGTTGTTAATCCACTTATTCCGTCAGATATTCCCAATGATGTTTTATCAATTGTTATTTTTTCACTTTTTTTATGAATTTTCGATTTATTTCTAACTACAGTTTTCTTTAAAGTAACCATAACTGTAACATCAGTTTCCTCGGGTTTTAGACCAGTTATTGATAAATCTTGTCCAGAATTTGTTATTTCTAGTTTTCCTCCAGATAAAGTTTCTACTGTTCCATCACTGTAGAAAAGAGAATATCTGTTTACAGAATACGGTTCAAATGTAGCATCAGAAATATTGAAGTTGTCTACTGTAAGTGACAAAGATCCTGTTGATGAAGTTGCTTTTCCAGTTGCCTGTTTAATTATTGTTAAAGAAGATGATGATAAATTTACTGCCGAAATATTGGTGTTTGATAATGGAGCATATAAATTGGAATTTTCTTTATTCTGTAGTATCGATTCTCCAATAGTAAATAAGGTTTTTAAATTTTCAGATCCACTATGAAGTGATCCTAAACAAACATCATCAACATTTGGAACAGCACTGACGGTCATTTCTAACTTATTAGTTGAAATACTTTCAACTTTATTGAAAAATTCTGTTGCAAAACCTACTTTTTGGTAACGAATTATTGATCCTAATTTAATACCATCAAAAAGTTTTCCTGGAGATGTAATTGTACTAATTTCAGAATCTTCTGGTGTTATAATAATTGAATCTGAAATATTAAAGTTTGGAGCTGTTTTTTTATTTAAGAAAACGTCTGCAGAAAAATCGGTACTTAATCCAGATAAAGAAAGTGATGAAGAATTTTGATAAATTGATTTTATATCTTTACCACTATAAATCTGAATATCTGTTACACTTCTTTTTATATTTTTATTTTCGTTAAATTCTAATTCCTCATTAACTAAAAAAGTGCCAGAAGTTTGATAGACATATAATACAGAAGTACTATCTCGATCTTCAGAGATAAATCCAGAAGCACCACTACGCAGTCCTTTAACTCGTGATCCCTTTGAAACTTCGGATGGTAATACAGCATTTAAAGTTAATTTTGTGTATGTCTGAATATCGTAAAGATATAGGTTCCATCTACTAGAATTATCCACATAGGAACTATCTGATGCAGAAAATGAATATACTCTTGCTTTACCAATCGTTGTGCCAGTTCCTACAATATTACTTGATTTTCTTGAATCAAAAAGATCTACGGTATGAGAATTGTTTAGACCTATAGCAGGACATCCAGAGACATTATTAGTAACAATAAGACTTCCCATTTCAAATTGAACTGGGGATACTGATACATTATTAGTAGATCTTGCTTTTTTAATATCTAAAACATTTGTTGAAGACTTCTCAACTTCATTACCAGAAACGTAAGCTTTTCCAGAAGAAACTTTTACGCACAGTAAATCTTCTTTGGGCACATTATTTTGTTCTGTTCTTTCATTTTTCTTATATAATCCACTTAAATCGGTTAAATTATTTAAAGAATCAACAACATCAACTGAAAATGGACTTACTGCAAAATGTCCAGATTGTTCAAAAGTTCTTTTTGCAAGATAATCTTTAATTAAAGAATAATCAGAAGTATCTCGTATTTTATTAACTACACCATTCGTTATTCTTAATATCTCAATAAAATTTGTATCATTAAAATCTTGTAATCCTTGTTTTGATAACTTTGTTGTTAAATTAAATCTATCAGCGCCTGGTGCAGAATAATTCGTAAATCCTTTAGCATTATCATATAAACTATTATCATCGAAAGATGATGTAAAATTTTCAGTTATGCTTAATCCAACTCTATATGATGGTGCGTTGGTATATTGATCTAAAATTATTGTATCTTGACTTACTTTAACAAATAACCCTCTTATAAAATATATTCCAGGAGATATTGAAACTGCTGATCCAATTTTTACCGAATTATTATCTATAAGAGATCCAATTGTATTACCACTAGTAATCACAGTATTCCCATACTGTATATTATCCAAAATAGTTAATGTTTCTCCATCTACAAAACTTGTATTTTGAAAAGATGAATTTGAATTTGTATATTTTACATATAAAGTAGTTACATTTTCTGTAGAATCTACTCTAGATAAAACATTTTGTATTACAGCAGTAACTTGAGAAATATCTCCAGTAATTTTTTTGCCAATTAATTCTTTAAAATATAATTCAACATCCAATCCCAAATGAATTGGATTAATTTTTACTGCATAATAATTTGGATCATATGAAACTTCGCCTGGTACGACAACAGATCCATCTTTAAATATACTCTTACCTAAAGAAGATACCTGCTCTTGAAGTATTGATTGTAGAGTAGTTAATTCTCTAGCTTGGACTGGATATCCTGGTTTAAATAATACCTTGTAATAATTTTTTTCAGCGTCAAAATCATCAAAATATGGTGAGACGTTTAAATTTGTTTTATCCATTTTGATCTTTAGAATTCCAGTACGATTTTAATATCTTCTTTTTGTTTGGGATTTCTATTGACAATAGGTCTATTGTCAATATAAACAACATCTCCCGTTCTTTTATTTATCTCAGGTAAAGATATTCCATTTGAAAATGATGAATTCAAATCAATTGTTTTTGAGTCTGAGACATCAAATGTTGTTTGATTGAATGATGGATCTATTCCAGCACTAAATCCTGATGATGTTGTAATTAATCCTCCCGCAGTTGAAAAACCTATTGGTCTTCCATTTTCAAATACATCTTTAGAATCTTTTTGATCATATGATAAAGTATTATAATATAATGATCTATCATTAAAATACTTTAATATCTTAGTTTCATCATCATATGATGCAATATATGCAACTGCGGTTCCAACACCAGTAATTGACTGATAAATTTTGGTTCCTGGAATTGCAGACTCTGATTGTGATATTGTATTATCAATCAGTTTTAAAGAACCTAAGTTTGAGAAAGTACTTTCTGTATATTGTGTATCACCTGATCCGTATATTGTTGGATTTTTCAAAATTCCAATCTGCGAAAATTTAACATCGGATGGAAAATCTTTTGTAGAATCATCAAATCTAGCATATAATAAAACTCTCTCACATCCAAGTTCTGTGTAGATATCATATCCATGTCCACGTGATGGTGGAATTATGGGAATTAAGTGGGCAAAAGAAGTTGCTCCTTGATTGATTGGTGAAAGATCTACTCTACCATAAGTATAATCTTTACCCCCACTTGAAACAATAACATCATTTATTTTTCCACCAACAACATCTATAAGAACTTTAGCACCACTGCCATCACCAACTATGTTTAAAGTTTCTGATGATTGTGTATATCCAGATCCAGAATTTTCTATGAATACTTTTTTAATCTGGTTTTCATTTATAGATGAATCGGCACTTTTTCTTATAGCTTTAATATCTGAATTGTCAGTTGTTTCCCAATCTGCTGGAACAGGAACATATTCGATAGAGTCAAATTTTACAATATCACTAGGTGAAACTGTAAACATATATTTCCAAATATAACCGTCACCACTTTCACCTGCTCTTGATGGTTCTAAATCGACAAATGATGGTTCATCCTGTGATGGATTACCTAATCTATTAGTATCTCTAGATCCATTATCAATACACACATATACTCTAAAATCTTTATTAATTATATAATAGTTTGCATCATATAATCTATTGGAATTAGTTTTTTGTGATTGATTGGATACTGAGTAATCATGACGATACATTTCATATATTGTATTCTTAGTCCATTCAACTTTACGGATCAATCTCCTAACATTATCTGAAGTTATTTTCTTGCCAAAAATTGCAGTATCTTTAACATGATTTACATAACTAAGACTATCTTCTGGAGATGGAATATTTGTATTCCAATCAGTTGTTCTACCGTATCCAACATTAGATGGTGTAGGATTTGCTAATCCTAAAAATATATAATACGAATTGTTAGGATCTTTTACAGAATCCACAAAGTTTTTAGCATTTAAAACCCTAAATTGATCAGTGACGATGGCAGCCATTTATTTTTATTATTTGCTAATACAACTATTTAACATTATTTATACCTAATCAGGATACAAATATCTTATCAATTGCACCAGTATTTTTTAAACCAGTGGATCTTCTATGTACTGATGGGAATGATGCTAATCCAGATGATACTTCATAATCACTCAAATCAATAGAAATTTGTGAAGTTTCAGATCTAGTTATTCCCGATAATCTTCCCCAACTAAATTTACCAACCACATCACCAGAAGTATTAATTCCAGTAGGATCAATTGTATCTTCGTGAATATTTGAAATAAGTTGAGCTTTTAGACTTAGATCAGTTATACGGTGAATTTCATATATATTGTCGCAATATGTAGTTCCAGTAGAAACATTTAAATTTCCATTTTCACTAACTGATGTTACTCCAGATCCAACTGTTGTTTCCGAGACATAAATTGGATATAAAGTTTTCAAATCTGCGAAAGATACATTTTGGTCATATTCAACAAAGAATTTAATTGCCATTCCATGTCCATTAACTCCACTGGTTGTTGTAATTCCTGTAATAATTCCAGAAAAACCTTGAACTATAGATATATTTTCAATATCCTCTGTTAAAATATTTTCAGTCGGAGCAATAACTTCTGGAATATTGGTATTAGTATATCCAGCGCCAGCATTTGTAATATCAAAGGGACTTGTAATTGTTCCTGCTGCAGAAACTGTCCCATAAACTTCAGGTAAAGTTCCCCCATACGGTGGAGTTCTAAATTTCAACCTAACACTATTTGCAACACCAACATATCCAAATCCACCATTAGAAACGAGAATATCAGTTATTTCACCATCACTAGAAACAACAGAAGTCATAGATGCAGATACTATTTCATTATTTTCAACAATTATAGACTTAAATTCTCCAATATCCAGTGCAAAATTATTTTCTTCATAATTGAAAAACTGTGCTTCGTCTAAGAAAATTTCATTATCTGATGCTGAAACCGATTTTATAATATTTCCAACAGGAATAATTTTGCTTTCTAAACTATCCCTATCTTTTGTTCTTACAACTTGACCTACAATAGAATCACTTTTTTGGGGTAATAAATCAACTGGTTTTGAATTTATTTGATTAATTCCACTCCCAAAATAAATACCTGTTTCAAAAGTATCCGATGAAACAATAAATGACATTACTCTAGGATCTTGCGAACGTGTAGTTCTTATTGACGGATTTTGTCGTATTTGAATACCATCTCCAGGTTTTAAATATGGATAAATATTTTGTTCCACACTATCAACACCAGCAGTACCTCTATAGAAGAAAATATCAATATCATCCTCTTTCTTGGGAGATGACTTAAATGCAAACGTGGTTCCTCCTTCATAAGTATAAGAAACTCCAGGTTCTTGCATAACTCCATTGACAAAAATAAGTAAAATAGTTGAAAAATCAATAATATCTGCATCACTATCATCCTGACTTTTTTCAAAACTTAACAATACATTATTTTTAGATATAGGAAATCTTGTTCTCGTACTATTTTGTAAAGATTTTATTGAGTCAATAATATCAAATTCTCCGACTTGCCAAGAAGCAAAAGTATCAGATTTTACCTCAGAAACAGTAAATATCATTTCTTCTAATGGAGTTAATAGACCACGAGCAGTTGTTAACCCAGAAAGTGCAAATTTATCCCCCCTTTCAAAAGAATATCCATTAGTTGTTACTTCATAATCATCTATAAACACATAAGTCGATCCGATACCAACAGATAATGATGGTGAAACATCGACTGTTATTGAAAGACCTACTCCAAGTTGTTCTTTAAATCCATCAATAGATGGTCTATAAATGCCAATATGTCTTAAATTATCATATGTTGGATCTGTAAGTGCAGCCTGTGGATTATTATATCCAGTTCCACCACTAACAACTTCAAAGGATTCTATTTGACCACCAGAACATCCGAGTACAATAGCACCCTCCGTTGCTCTTACAAACTGGTGATTAGGTTGTGGAAGATGTTTTACAGCATTATTATTCTCTGGACCTGGTACAAATGTGTGTACAGACTGTGGTTCATGTTTAACACTATCCGCAATTGGTGTACCAAATAATGTTAATGGTTCGGATGGTAATTCAGAAGCATTTATGACTATAGTATCACCTTGGAATCTTAAGGCATTAGTATTCTCTGAACCTGGTACAAATGTATGATTCGATATATCTGATGAAGATCCAATATCAATTGTGAATGTATTATCATTAACGTATGTTATTGGTAACCATCTATTACTTGGATAATCATAACCAGCGCGTGGATATAATTTTTCTGTAACACTACCATCAAGATCACACTTATAAGTTAAAGATTCATCTTCAACCATAATATAATCACCAGTTTGTAGTCCATGTCCATTTACTTCAAACGTTACAATTCCAGTGGATGCATTGTATGGAGCATCGGTGACATCGTGGGATGTATATGGTACATCAACTATTGTTATTGATTGACCAGACTGAGATCCATTGGGATCTGGATAATTAATTAGTTCACCATTATTTGCTTTTTGGAAAACAAGCGCACTATCAACTAAAACAATATTCCTTTGTTCACCTAATCCGTGTGACCCAATAGTTAGTGTTAAGTCTTGGGTTGAAGAATCATATGTTGCTGGACCAGTGATAACTGCTCCAGCTGTTGCACCTACGAATATATGTGGATCAGTGTTTGTTGATGGGATAGTTGTTAATACTTGGAGTGTAATTGTGGTTGCAGTTACTGACTCAATTTCAATTGAAGTATTATAGAATGGGTCATTACCATTTGATCTAGGATATGACTTCTCAGCAGCAGCACCAGTAGCACCATCAAATCCACAACTGAATGTTAGTGAGTTAGGTGCTAATCTTACATGTGTACCAGCTGTCAAACTATGAGCACCAATTTCAAGAACCATTAATCCTGTATCAGGATCATATGATGTTCCTGTAGTTGGTGTGAATGTTACTTCAGAAGGAGTAAAATAAACATTTTCACGCGAAACTCCAGCATAAATTGTAATAGTGGTGGAAGTAACACTTTTAATAGGGATTGATCTTCTAGCATATGGATCAATTCCAAAACGAGGATATGTTTTTTCAGATTGATCATTATCCATCGTACAAGTAAATGTCAAAGAATTATCATCAATGGTTATACCCTCTCCAGGAGATAACGTATGTGATCCGATAGTTAGTACCAAATCTCCAGTTTGTGTATTATATACTGCATTTGATGGAGTGAACTGTACATTAGTACCAGAAGCACCTACATTTACTTCAAATGTTTCTGTTTGAGCATTTGATACTGTTAATTTTTTTCCACTAGAATAATGATGAGATTGTGGATTAATATGTTCAGTTTTATAATTATCCATTGCACAAGTAAAAACAATAGATTCATTTTGTAATCTAATTTGATCACCATCACTTAAACCATGTGCACCATTTGTAGTAAACGTTACAATTCCAGTTGCTGTATCGTATGTAACCCCAGTTGGTGTTAAAGAACTTTCAGCATTTTCTACAATTGCCTTGACTACAGCAGGAGTTCCTGTGTGTTCATCCTCATAAATTGCAACAATTTGATCAGAATTGTAACCAGATCCTTTAAATTCCTCACCAAAATCAACACCAAATGAGGTTGTTAATGATGATGTATTACTAGTCGCTTTAGATAATGTAATAGAATTAGTTCCTATAGAGTCAATTAAAGTATCAAATTGCAGAATACTATCTTCATTAGGTACTTTAAGATTAACATGTTGTGGAACAAAATCTATTTCATCAACATATTCATTTAATATATTCATTATTTTCTGTCCAACTTTCATACTAGTTGTATCAATACCTGTAACTGTACTGGTACTTGCAGCAATTACACCTGTTACTGCAAGACCAACAATAATTGAAGTTGTAAATCCAACATTAGTAATTACTCCAGCATCGACTGTTACATCAATCATATCACCAGGGACACCAATAAGTGGTGCATATCCTGTGCCACCAGTAAATCCCATAGAAACAATTATTCCACCACGTGGTAAATCATTTTGATTAATATCATATTCTGTTGTGAATGAATAATCAGATCCTTCAATTTCAACACCTTTAAATCTAACACTAGATATGCCATTATTAGTTAAGATTTCATAATTTTCACTTGTAGATGTATTATTATCTGGATTTTGGAATATATTATTAATCGTAAGAATATTATTTCCAGGAATAGCATCGGAAACGACCTCTCCATTATCAGTTAACGCGAATACTTGATCAATTCCTGTAAATCCAGATGAAATATCATCATATACTCTATTTGAAGAATAGTCTTGTTTCAGATAAACTCTACCATTAAATGTTGATTTTGGTATAGGTAATAATGAATCGCTAAATTCAAGATTATTTCCTTTTCCATCTGGAGCTTCTGAAAAGAAAATTTCATTTCCAACAATATTGTAAGATCCTTTAAACACAGTCACTGTATCATTAACAGAGTGTTCTGTTGCTGTAGACCCCATTCTTGCACGTCGAATACCACATAAATTAAACTGCCCAGAACCAGTGATTGGACCATTAGTGGTAGTTCCAATTCCAACACTATTAATTGTTACAAATTCTTCATTAATTTTTAATATATCTTCTGAGGATATTGAAGAAATGCCAGATAATGCAAGGAAAGATGCTCCGATAGAAACATTCTGATCAATAGTTTTTTCTACTGGTGTAAATGCAAGAGGTGCTTGCAAAATACCATTAACGGTTAAAACAGTTTTCTCATTCTTTTTCTTCATTTCAAAAATATGAGTATTTCCATCACCTGTTCCAGTAAATGTAAATCCAATGCCACTATTTTTTATTCCAGTAATTTTGAATTGATCTTCTGAAATTTTTAACGCAAATACTTTAGATGGGCAAATATTTGTTTCAATTCCAACTTGATAGGATTCTCTAAAAGTAGTTCCAGTTGAAACTTGAGAAATTTCAACTGAGTTACTTAAATTGTCAGAATAATAAACAACATCAGTTCCTGAAGGTAAAGTGCTTGATGATGTTATTGTTAATGAATTAATTCCGATGGTGCTGATGGTGCCACACGAAGAATTATCTAAAGTAAACACCTCAGATCCAGTATCTAAAATGCTAGTGTTTGCTATGCCAAGTATATTGTTTGTACCATCACTAGTTCCAACAAAATAACTATAAGTTTTACCTATTGACGTTATAGTTGTCCCAGAAGGAATATTTAAACCAAGAAGAGAAGTATTAGAACCATCAATAATTCCTTCAGTATTGCCAATACCAGTTACAGTTGAAAAACCACTAATAATATCTCCAGTAAATATTACTCCACCAACAATAGTACTTCCAATTGATATTCCAGTTGCAGCAATCCCAGTTAAAGTTGATCCTGGTGTATATATTAATTCTTCACCATCCTCAAAGAAGTGACGTGTTATATTAATTATTCCATTTTCATTATCTAAAATGCCAGATTTTTTAGGATTGAAAGTTTTTCCAAATATTGGTGTTCTATTCCAATTCATATCAAAATTTAATCTATCTTTTCCAAATATATTGATAGAACCATACTTTGCTATAGAAATATCATTTTTACTTGAACCAACATTTAAAGTATTTGGTACATTAAATTCGTCATTTTCTGCATAAAGAATTTGATCAACAGATTGGATTAATAATGATTCGTTAATAAAATCAGTGTCGGGGTAAAAATACAAGTTAATATCAGTTCCACTATTTACAGCACCAAATGTACCAATACCATTTGATCCAGTTGCAACAAATGGATTTGCAACTAATGATGTATTCGTTTGATCTCCAACCAATGAAACTTCATATAAAGTTATTGTTTCACCTATACCAGAATTTGCTGTAGTTGAAATTCTAATTAGTGATTTTAATGCAGAATCAACAGAAGAATCTAAAGTTTTTATTATTGTATTACCAGTAATAGTATCAAATTTACTTTCTATTCTAGAAGACTTTTCAGTTCCTGGAATTTGATCATCAGATAAGAATCTGTAAGTTCCTATTCCAAGGCCAGTATCTCCAATAGCAACGGTTTTACTCTTTAGTACAATATTATTACCAGAAGTATTTGTAAAATTGAGGAAAATGTTGCCAGAGTCTACATCTAAATTAAAAGTTCCCAAGAAACCTTCAGATAATCCACTTAATTGTGCTTTTGAATCAAAATAATACTCGGAAACTTGGGTATCATTACCATCATAAATTCCAAAAACTTCATAATAATTAAAACTATAATCATCTGTGTTTATGATTAAGTTAGATGATTTTATTGTATGATATGATGCAGATGCTCTAAAAATAGAAGTTACAAAACCAACTGTCGATTCTACAGTTCTTGATTCACTGAATATTCTCATAAATCCGTGATCAGTGACACCAAACCCAACACTCGATTCTAGTCTAAAATAATCTCTGTATACTTTTAAATTATAATTGGTATTGAATGGATCTGTGGGTTTAAATATTAATTGTGGACTTCCAATATTATTAATAACTCCTTCAAAATCACCTAATTTTTCTTGTCCAGTAAAAAGATTGTTTTTGTTTAAAGTATATGTGTTATTAAAATCATTAAGAATAACAACGTCAGATAATTGATACTCTTTTTGAGAGTTAAACTCATTTAGTTCATTAAATATTTGAACTAAGAATTGTGAATAATAATCAGTAACATCATAATTAACTGCTACAAGTGCATCTTCTTTATTAACTTCAGAACTAGAAAAACTATTGCTAATGTCATCTATTTGCAAAACTCTATTAGTCTTACATTCGATAAAATTTGATAACTTTTTATTTCTAAGTTTTACCAATGATGTGGATTTTTCTAAAGAGTCATCATCAACCACCATATCAAAATTTCTTATAATATCAACCCTAGATTCTTCATCTAAACTTATAACAGTTGATAGTGATGATGTTCCAGCAATTCCAGTAGATGCTGATGAGGTAAATCCAACCTCACCAAAATTTCTAGTTCCAATTGGGTGAGATAATTTTGATAGAGGTTCTATAAATTTGCTATATTCTACATCACTTTTAATAGAATATGATAAGGTTTGGTAGTAATCATTATCTGCCAATGCTTGTGTATCATAATTTAACTTACCAGTATCTTTATACCATCCCAAAGAAGCATTACTTAGAGAATTAAATCTAAATTTGCCACTATAATCAAATGAACCAACAATCAATGCTCTTGAATTTGAAATATTTCCTTGTATAGTATCAAATTTTTCAATATTATTTGTAGATGATACTTTCAATGAGTTAATAAATGTATTTTTGACATTAATATTTTCTGTTACGTCATTTATTGATAATAATTCTCCCTGTTGAAAAGAACTAATAACCTGATTTATTTCAAAGGTGGGATAGTTATTTTGATTTATACCAGTAGCATATGAATTTAAATTTTGTGGTATACCAGGATTTGATGTATATTGAGAAATGTCATATTTCAAAACAGCATTGCCAGGATCATTAATAAAATCAGTTACCTCAAAAAATACATATCCATGATCTGAAGAATTATATCCATCTCCAGGTGTAGATTCATTTCCAAATTCATCTACAGATATACCTTTTACAACACCCTCAACAAATACTTTATCACCAGATATGAATGGAGATTCCTGAAATCCAAAAATAGGTGGAGTTCTAACCTTTGCATGTACAATGCCATTTTCTACTGTTGATATTCCAGTAATAACCACACCATTTGTATTATTTGTAGTAAATAATTGGTGTTTAGATGATTTTAAACCATTGGGTGGTGTAATAACCGATATAAAACCAATAGAAGAATTATTCATACCAACTTCCAAGATTCCAGTAGATATTTCTTTTCTGGATAGTGTATCAACTAGAACTACAGATGGTTTCGAAATATAATTTTTTCCACCAAATACGACATTAATATCGGTTATTTCTTCATTGTCACTTAAGAGTAATAATGTATTAAAGTTTGAAGATGGTCTTAATGTTGGATCTGATGCATAATCATAACCATCATTTAATATTTCAATAGAGTTAAATTTTCCAATAGTATCAGTTTCAACACTAATGATTGCATTTGTTCCAGAAACTCTTCCAGAATTTGTAGTATCAATTCCAACAAATCTTGGTAATGAAGAATATCCCGATCCTTTATTGAGAAGATTGATTTTGGATATTGGACCAATTGTATTAAGAGAATTTGTACTGTAACTAATCTCTGCTTGATTTTTTGTATATGATAATGATTCTGGTATAGATGATAAAGATATATCAAATGTAGTTCCAGAAGAGTTGGAAATTACATATTGATCTTTATTGTAAAAGCTGTCAATAAAAATTATCTGATACTTATTTTCATTTTCATTTTCAAAGACGGGTTTTGTATCTTTTAATATGCAGTAATATAATTCTGGAAGATTATTATCATATTTAATATCGACTATCCCATCATTTCCTAGAGAACCACTAACTCTTACATTAAAAGTAGATGTGGTTCCTGTTGAAACATAGGGTTTCGTAAACTGCTTGTCTGAAAAAATATTAAATTCATATCCACTTAGAGTAGAATCTGATAAATCAAATCTTAAAGTTCCATTCTTAATTCCAAGTATTTTTGGATTTATATTACTTATTTCCTGTAAGTTACTACCACTATTTCTTATCGAAATTGTATTGGGTGGATTAGAAATAGAATCTTGATAGGTATTGCAAAGTTTTATTTTACTGCTATCATATCTGTTAATAAAGTATATACCTGTACTTATTCCACCTGATACAAAATTATCGGTTGTGTATAAAATCTCATCTCCAGTTACATAATGATGCGAATCTATGTTAATCGTATTATCATCAGTATTTACTGAAAAAGAAGAAAATCCAATTGGATTAACTATGAGTTTATTAAAATCCTGATTGTATTTAAACAATAATGCTGAAGTAGTTGCAATTCCACCAGTGATGGTATTTGGTACTACTTTCAAGGAAATCAACTCATCATTTAATATATTATGATTTAAATTGGTGGTGATTGTTGATGTTATTTTTGTAGATGTTCCTGTTACATTAGTTTCATCTAATTTTTCAAATTTATAATCATCATAATTTGACCCATTACCACTAAAAAATAAACCAGATGATGTGGTAGTTAATCCAATTTGAGTAACTATTCCAATATAATCATTTGATTTTTTAATAACAAACAATTCCTGTGTATTGCCACTAAATGGTATTGAAAATTGAGTTCCATTGGACTCGTTAGATACCATCAGGGCACTTGGAGCATCATCATTACTAAGTGTGAAGAGAACTTTATCATTAGTTTCAAATTGATGATTTGGTAAGTATATTGATAACGTTTTTAGTTCTACTTCTCTACTTATATCACCATAGGTTAAAGTTGTGGGATAATATGAACCATCTTGAGTTCCTATACCAACTACATCATTGGGGTTAAAATTATATGCTTGAGTAAGATTACTTTCAAAATAATCTGAAACTAAATTAAACTCGAATTGTGAAGGTTTAATATTAATACTATCTGATATAGTATGTGCTAATCCTGCAGAATGCCTTCTACATCTCAAAACATTATCTTCACTATAAACGTTTAATATTGTGAAACTTTCACCACCAGTACTTACACTACTACCAATACTAATTGATGATGGGATTGTATCAACTTGCAAATCCACTGTTTCGCCAATTTCGCTAATACTACCACTATCAATACTATTTGTAAGAATAATTGTTTCATTTTCGACAGAAATTTTATGGTTACCGTTTAAAAAATCTGCAGAAGATGTGCTAATACCGCTAATCTCTATTCTATCATTATTAACTAAATCGTGTGATGGTAAAATATATCCTTTTATTGTATTACTATTTTCCCAAGTGAAGGTAACATTTTCGTTCAAAGTATATGTTGTTTGAATATTTTCAATTGTTGCACTATTTTTTACTTCTACAATTTCTGCAGAAACACCACTTCCACCAGTATTAGTTTCATTAAAAATTAAAGTATCACCAACACTATAACCATCTCCTGCATTATCAATTACCAATCTATCAACTGATCCAGATTGTACAGATTTTATATCACATCTTTGTCTAGTTCCAAAATTTTTGGGGATATAATAGTTTGATGAATTTTCTCTATTTACTCTATATGGTGAAGTATTTCGTAATAAATTTGCAGAATCTAAATCATTATTTTGATCTAATGCAAATTGGTTAACTGGTACAGATTTATAAGTATTTCCAACAAAGTATGGAAACTCTGGAACAACTATAGTTGTTGCAGAAGTTGCAACGTCTAATTTTGTACTTGCAAAATAAGCATAAACTCCATTTGGAAATTCTGGAGTTTTAGTAAATCTACCATTATGTCTATCTAAATCTCCTGCATCTGTAAATTTGTAATCTTCAATAAAAAATCCTGGTGGTAAAATGTTTATGGAAGGTCTATTAACTATATTATCAGAATTTAAAACATATCCTGTTTCTAATCTCTTTATTGAAGATGTAAATGACGTTGGATCTGAATATCCATTTGGACCGTAGATTGGGTTACCATCTTTAGCCCATCCAATTATTACTGAATGATTTGTGTTGGGATTTGGATCACTAAACTCTAATCCTTCTCTATTGGAAAAATAACCATTGACCCCGTATGTTAAAGCATTTTTTTCTTTATTTTCTAAATAAAAATCACCAGGATATCTATAGAAATCATTAACTGTTAAAGATCTTATATTTGGAATAATAAAAGCACCTTGACCAGGTGTAGATATATTGATAGAAGTTGAATTATCATATCCAGTACCACTGTTTATCACAACAACAGAATCTAGTAGACCATCTATAATAACTGCTCTCAGAGTACAACCTAAACCTTTACCAATGACTTCTAGATCTACTGAAGAACTATAATCTTCACCTTTATTTTGGACTTGAACTGATAAAACTTTACCACCAACTATCAGAGGTTTTAATTGTGCACCATTTCCAGTTTTAATTGATACTATTGGTTTAATATTCAAATTTAAAGCAGTTGATCCATATTCAGATCCCTTTTCATAAAGATATGCATCAATAACTTTTCCTCTAACTTTGGGTGTTAGAGTTATTGTAGAAACTATTCCTGTATATTCTGCAATAACTTCAACTGAAATTTGTGGATATGAGAAATTTTGATATCCTTCTCCAAATGAAGATATAGATATATTTTTTCTTTTCTTATAATTTTCTTTTGATTCTTCATTTTCATCACTATCCTTTTCACCACCGTCTGCAAGTTGGAAAGAATTATTATTTATTTTTAATACGTAATATTTTTTAGAAGTATCTAATCCTTCTATGCCAGTTTCACTATACGTATAATTTAGTAAATCACCATCTCTAAATCCATGATTTTCAAATACAAAAGTATTACCAGCAGTGTGAATTCCAGACGGTAGTATATTCAATGATCTATTGGTATAGTCTTCACCCGAATTTACAATTCTAACATACGATAATACCGTAATTGGGTCAAAAACTCTAAATTTGTGAGTTCCATAGTTGTTGATGGTTGTCAAACCAACAGTATTGATTCCGCTCGATAAATCTGAGATGGTATTATATAATCTAATGCTGTTTGGATTGAGAATTTCTGGGAAATAAATACCGCCATCAACTAATCTTCCACCACTATCCAAATTAGACCCATTAAAAGGACCAATACCAATACCTAAATTTTCATTGGAATTATAGACTATTTTTTCTCCACTAGTTAAACCATGACCAATTTTAAAAATAAAACTATCGTTAGCAGGATCCACTGACCCACCAATTTCAATATCTGCAGCATTAAAATCTATTGTTCTATATTGTCTTTTAGTAATAGGTTCAAAAACTGCATTTTTACCATTTCCACCTTTAGCATAAATTGTAATTATTCTAGATACACCAAATTGTTGTGGATCAACAAGAACATCTTGAAAAGATCCAGAAACTACCAAATTCATTTTTGCCGTAGTTCCAACTCCAACATTATAGTTTGGAGAACTTATCTCAGAATCTGGTGGATTGATAACATCATACCCAAATCCTTGATTTGATACATTTAATGAATCTAATGGACCAAAAAATACTTTATCGTCAGATTTGTAGTTAATAACATCGACACCATTCGCTAAAATACCAATTACACCACTTTCAGTTTCATACTCTTTTTCAGATAAACTAAATGATCTTTCTAATGGAATTTTTTTCAGTGAATTAGATGGTTCAATAATCTGACTAGCATGTTGCTCTAAAATAAAAGTATGCGTCCCTAGTTCAATATTTTTATCAAATTTTAAAAAATCTGATACTGGTAAAAATGAAAGTGCTGAATAAAGTCTTATCTTATTTGTTGGTTCTAAAACTTCAACATAAAATATCTCAAAATTTGGCAATTCTGATATAGAATTTTCCGTAGTATAAAAATACTTTACAGCATCTCCAGTTAAAAATGGAACTTTATCATCAAATGATAAAACTGTATATTTTTGTGCACTAAATCCATCAAAAAATAGATCAGCATCTTCAGATGATGTAATTGTCTTGCTAACTTTTTTAACATCTAATGTTATATCTCTAGATGGTAAAGAATTTGATGCAATATACATGTCATCTTCATAACTATATGCATTTTGAACATCAGATAAAACATTTTCATTTCTAATTTGAACTTTTGTACTATTAGCAAAGTTCAAATTTCTTCTTATTGCAATATTTTGTTGTGGTAAAATACCTGTAATTGGTGTGTCTAGAGTTACTATTCTTCCAACAATAGAATTTACCTGTATATTATCTAAAATTGCAGTTTCAGTGTCTTTTAATATAATGTCAACAATTTCATTGTTACCTAAACTATTCGGATCAGGTTCTTCATGAAGAACTATTTCAGCACTTCCGATATTGAAATTAAAAATATCATAACTCGTTTTTACATTATAGTTTAATGCTCCAAAAGAATATTCTTTTATAGTTTTATCTACTATATCAACTCTAACATCATCTCCAAGATCACCAATTTCAACAACATCATTATCGGACAATAAAGTAAAATCATTTATACCATCAATTGAAACAAGAGAACCTATAACAATAAAATCAATTCTTTTTGAAGTATCACCATCTTCAAAACCATATACGGTAGAATCTTTTTGGTAAACATTTTTATTTTGAGAAATGTTATCTACTACGCTAGTGCAATTATAAAATTGGTTAATACTCTTATCTGTATATGTTATTTCATTACCTTCAATTACAATTGTTCCAGAATTTTCAAAACCTATTGTCGAATCTACAGTTATAGTAGTATCGCCAACATTAGTAGGTTCTAATGATTTTGTTTTTGGTGTTATTCTGAAATTGCCATCAATTAAATCATCATCACCATACCCATAAAATAAATGAATTTTATAAACTGTTTTATTATTTTTTGTGGATATGTCTACTTTTGATACTGGACCAGAAAATGATCCATCAAAACTTTTTATTTGTTGACCAACTAATTTAAATGGATCGCCACCATTAGTTAATAAGTCGCAAACAACAATTTTTCTACGAAGATATTCAGCATCTGATGGTTTTATTAAATAATCTTCTGGATTTATAATTTTTGGATTGGTATCATATAATATTTTAAATAATATCCTAATGGATTCTTTAGTTCCTTTTGATTGATAAAATGATTTTACATTAGATATGAATGTGTTTGTGTTTAACTCATTTGTAAAATCAAATTCTTCAAACCCAGGAGTATAAATTTGTTTTAATTTTTTGAAAAAGTTTTCTAAAAATAATAAATTTAAATTTTTGACTGATGATCCTGAGGTATGTGCTGCTGAATTTGTTGAGGAAAAAACTAATTCTTCAGGATTATCAATTGCTTCTAATTCAGTTATTCCAGAAAATCCACGTATACATCCAGTCAGACTATTCCCATCAATACCAGTATATGTTATTACTTCATCATCAATTTGCAACAACCCATAAGATTTTGGAAATCCTCTTGTTGTTGATAATGTAATAGTACTATCAGAAGATGATATATCTGCAGATATTGTAATGTTATTGTTATATAATTTTTCGTTCAAATAGTGAAAACTTAGATATTGGTCTAAGTTTTCGATAATGTCTACTGGACCACCTTCAAATTCTTGTGAAATATAGTATTGCTTCAAAAATTCGGAAAATTTTGGATTTTCATCCAAAATAAATTCTGGTATTTGATTACTAACAATTTCGTTTATTTTAATCCTATTTTCAAAACTTGTCGATATCATATTACCTCGTTATTTTGCCGTTTGAATAACTTGAAGATATTGGAAAATCTACTCCCGACACTTGTTCACCAGAAACAATGCTGTCTCTTAGCATATTTATGCTGTTTGTTGATGTATTAATATCGAAAATAACATAAAGATCTTTTAAACCTATAACATCATTAGACTCTGGATAAGATTGAATTTCAACGATACCGTTTGGAACTTGTGTTGATGTTATTTTTAATGTGTTAATTATTATTGCTCCAGTTTTATAGTTTACTGTTCCAACAGATTTTTTAACAATTTCAAATAAATCTTGTTCTTCTAAGGGTTTTACAATTGCTAATTGACCAATATCTGATGAATCGGCAACATCAACAAAGAAACATGTACTAGTTTCACCTTCAATAGTAAATCCAGTACTTTTTATATTATACTTACCAATTTCTTTATGAAATTCATTACCAAAACATAATTCGTATTGTGCAAAATTATTTAATGCACAATTCAAATTTCTTCTCATTTTAACTTTGGTTATATTTGAAGTAATAGCACTATCGACGTTATCAATCAATTGAACTGCTTTACTATATCTAAATCTTCCAGAAGAATTTGCTGATTGAATAGATTTGCCATATTTGTCAAGAGTTGTTATAATTTTTTCTTTTATAGAATTTGGGTTTGAAACTCTATTAGGATTATAGTAAACTGATGTATCAATCTCAACATAAAGAACCTTCAGATCTGTAATATGGTGGTTAATTCCTATAACACCATATTTTTTTATTTTTTTAAGTATATCTTGTTTAGTAAAATCTGATAGACGGTATGAATCTTTTGGTTTTATACTTATAAAGACATTACCAAACTGTGGTGGTGATAAAACTTCTCCCCCAATCACAGTAACCGCTTCCGTATTAGGATAAACATATTTAATTATAGATTCATAATCAACAGATGTTACTGCTCTATATTGTGATGAATATAATCTTGGTGCGAAATATTTGATTGAATCAAGACTTTCAATTTCTTCACCACCAGAAGCATTTGCACTAGTTGTAACTGAAATTGGTGTAAATGGTGTTATTAGTTGATCTTCATTATTTGCCAATACACCAGCAAATGTAAATAATGCTGCACCATTTCCAGTAGCACCATCAGTTACAATATAACTTATTTCTACATTACTACCATTATCTAATTTTTTACCAAGAATACCATCTCCAAATACCACTTCATATCTACTATTTTCAATTTCTTGTATTAAGAATATTCTAGAATTTTTATCAATTTCAATAATATTATCAACTACATTATATACGATGTTATCAACTTTAACTCTTATTGTATCAGTATCAATATTGGGATTATCTAAAATAAATTTTTGCGTTTCTTCTACAATATTGGAAAAAGATCTTTTAACTACAGTTCCTTGAAATATATCAATATTCGTAAAAGATGCTGTTGATTCTCCCTGTGGTACAGTTGCAACTAAATTATCTGGAATTGAGAAAGTGTATGAAGTATTTTCTGCTGCTCCAACACACACTAATCCAGATTTTAAAATAACTTGAGTTGGTGATGTTACATCAGATTCAAAATCAACATCAAATGATATTGTTGCTTTTGCTGAGGTTTTTGATCTTGGAACGTAACCAACGTTTCTTGCTAACGAAACAACATTTTCTCTAACTGTTGCCGAGTCTAAAAAAGACTCATTGGCAATCATATTAGCATTAAATGCTGTAATGTATGTATTATATGCTAATACATCAACTAGTATGGATAAATTAGATCCTTCAAAATCAAAATCCGTAAAATTAGAATTTGATCTCAAATAATCTTTTAAAGAGACCTTTAGTTGGTCAAAATCTAGATTTGCAAACTTTGTAAAAGGCATTTTTTTATCTTGTTGCCTCTAAAAGGTATGAGAATTGTTGTGTTTCTGTTTGACCAACAATAGTAAAGTATATATTTATTTCAAATGCGTTATTATTTGAATCTGGAGTTACTTCAACTCGAGTATCTTCAACTCTAGGTTCATAATTTGTGATTGCAACTTTAATATAATCCTGTAATAATGAGGCAGTACCAAAATCAATAAATTCAAATAATGTTGGTTTAACATCTGATCCAAATGAAAGATTAAAAAACCTCTCATTTGGAGTAGTTTGTATAATATTTTTTATAGAGCGTTTGATCGCAGTTTCATTCAACAGTACAGATATATCTTTTGTAACTGGATGCATATCAAAAGATAAGTTAATATCTTTGAATGAAGTTGATATTCTTTCTGTTGGCATTAATCTAATAGATCGTACTCTTTTTTTTATTTATATCACTCTTCAAGTAAATTTTCTTTTTTATGATCTACATTATCATGCATAACTTCTTGAATGCAATATTCTTCCACACAATCATTTGTTTTTTTAGGTAATGACCAGTAATCTGTGGTCAAACTTGTAGTACCCCACATTTTCTTCATATAATTTTTGTTTCTATCAACTGGTGAATTGCCCATGTTACTCCTGTTTTAGTTATAAACAGAACTTTTTGAGGGGTTTCTATCCCTACTTGTGATATTTATTATGAATCTAAAGAAGGTAGATTGGCAATCAAACAAGTCATATTTTATCTGCCCTGTCCTCTATAACGCTTTCGTGCTTTGTTACGAGACGAAGCAGCATATTTTGTATGTTGCCCACTTCCTTGACGCGACTTTTTCGGCCGCGCCTCAACAAAACCACCACCTTTATGCATTGCCATAATACTTAGTCTCCGTTAATAAATTCAGTCTTTAGTTCGTCTGGACTTGGAGAGTTATGCTCGTAAAATTTTTGAGCATAATCCTCCATGATATTGAAATATTCTTCCTCAGTAAGATCCGCATGAATTACTTCACCTTTTTTAAGGATATTATACTTCTCGTTAGTCATTCAAATAACCCTTGTTTTTTCGTGCCCAACTCTGATATTTGGATCACACCAAATCTCAAATCCTGCTGCAATTGCATCTAAACAGAAAGATACATCCTCTCCACACATGTCTTGTACTTCACCAGATTCAAAAACTTGCATCTTCGGAGCAAACCATGGATATTTGATTTCTTTGTGCTCAAATACACCGTTCTTAATCAAAAGCCATCCAAATCCTGCATAGTCTACAGTAAATGGTTTCTTACGCTTCTGAATACTATCGATAGTTTCATGATTCATTACTCCACCATTACTTCGGAAGTCTTCTTCTTCCATCCAGTGTGCAACAGATGTTGTATGCCCATCTTCTGTACAATACCATCCACTTGCAATCTCCTTGTCCATTAAAATAAGTTGCAAAAGTTTTTGAGTATTGAAAACAATATCACTATCAATCCATAATTGATAATCATAATTTAGTTTTCCGTCCCATGGAATTTGATCTGGTCCACGTAGTACATTCGCACCTAGGCACTTGCATCGCGCAAAGTTTACCATAGAACTATAATCTTGTGAAATCTGAATTCTTGTTCCGATTTGTACAAGATCAAAACACATCTGTACAAAGTTTTTCAGATATGTATAAGAAACGCTTCTACCTGGAAGACAAAATACAATCGATTTCCCCTTCAACATTTCTTTTGCTTTATCATAATCATACTCTGGTTCTGTTTCTGTGGGAGATGATTTTGTTGGTGTCTTTGCTTTTACAGTAAATCCTTTAGCCATAATGGAAATAATTTTACATCAGTATCATACAATAATTATGTATAAATGTCAATCGCCCTTATATTCTGATACGACGATTTCATTACCCTCTACCTTTAAATTTAATACAGTATCTTCATACCACCCAAATTCATTTAAAATCCACTCTGGAATTTGCATAGTATACTCTCCAGTAACAGCATCAACACTAATAGATGATGTTTCCTTTTCCGTATTCTTTTTCATACTATAACTTCTCTTAACATTTTATATAGTATTTGTAAATATTTGAATTTAATCCTATGGGAGATTATTTTTTTGCGAAAAAAAATTTGGATTTCAATGTATTATTGTTCTCGCTTGGGTAACACTTTATAGATTAGGGGATCCATGGCGTTTTAGCCACGCGCCCCGCGCCACGAACCCCCCACGCGGGGGGCCCTGCTGTGGTCACGAACGAATGGGCACTGCCTCAGCGCACATCATCCAACGCCGTTGATGTGGTGCTCTGATTAACGGAGCGGGAACCTGCGCCAGTACGAACGCGGGAGGATCCTCCTTTGATTCGGTTTGCCCAACGATTGGCGCTAGCACCATGGGCAACGGGCAGGTGGGTAACCTTAAATTGAATGCCGTCGATGGTTGCAGTTTTCATGGGGTTGTTTCGCTTGGTTGTATTGTACAGGATCTGAGGCATTAATGCAACCCTCAGGCAAGGGCATAATTGTTAATCCATGCCCCTGCGCTCTGCTTCAGATTCATGAGGAGGCGCAGCATATCGCGGCGGCGCACGGTGTGGGCGCTGTAGTGCCCTGATTGCCAAAATACCATGGCGCGGCGGCGAAAGGGATAAAGGCGAATCTGTTCAGAAGCGCTAGATTGGGGGGTGGCGATGATGAGGCAGGTGTTAAGCATTTGAGGGGGGGGGTTGCGCTTAGTGCTATTGTATCACGGAAAGGGGTTAACCTCTCAAAGATCCCAGATCATTTCATTCATTTCATCAGCATCGATGCTGGGGTCCATCCATCTCACGCCGTCTGGTGTGATTTGTCCATAGATGTTCTCAAGCATGGGGATGAGTTCATCATATGAAGTAGCACGACGGGCGAGTGAATACATGCCCTCATCATTGCCCAACCACAGTGCCGCATTCCAAGTCTCATAGTTTGCCCAACCATTCATGCTGTGTCCTGTGCGTTTGTTCTTTTAAATTCTAGTCGATGCCCTAGGGGTCTGCCCTTAGGGTTGTGACAGTGTGGTGACTGGATTAGAAATCGATTGGGTTGAGGGTTGGGTCGTAACTAGGACGCTGACCAGGTTTGTCATCACTATCCCCCAAAACAATAGTGTCAAGAATTCGGAGAATTTCGCTACCCGTAGAACCCTAGCGAAGGAGTGAAATGAGAACATTGCGGGTCATTTTGAAAAAAAAGGTATAAAGAAAGAGGGGAGGATTAATCCCCTCTAAGTGTTATCAGGCAAGGCGCATTCCGTTGCTGAACTTTACTGTCTGCATTTCGTCAAATGTTTCATTGAAGACGCGAACAAACCAGGTCCGATTCTTTTGAAATACCTGCTCATTCTTTGTTCCGCATCTATATCCAAATTCATTAAGAAGTGCATTTAAGCGGGATTTTGTGGTCTTTGATTGTTTGCCACCATCATAAAGTTTCATTGAATCTTCATCAACCTCAGCAATCAAGTTGCCGTGTAGGTAGACCTTTGAGATACCATCTTCAAGTGTGACGCATGTGTTCGCCGAAGTCCAGTTCGTGTTATCTTTGATTGCTTGGATCATCTGGGTTTCAATTTTACGCATGAGAGGCAGGTAGAAGGAGTTCAGAGGTGTGGTAAGGTGGCGTCCCCTCCACTCCTATAAGATACACGATATCGGGGGTCTGTGCCGTATGCTTGTGCCAGTTTACCAACTTAAGTTGCTTAAGAGTGTAGTTCATAATTTGAATGAGAGAGTGTTAGATAGTGTGAGTTGGGTAGATGTCACTCAGGTCTAAGTTTTACTGTATAAATCTCAAAGTTTGGATGTAATTCTTTGCACCTTGCATATGCCGCGGCAGCAGTTTCTCTCATATAAGAGAGCACATCGTGCATCTCTTTTTTGTTGTCGTAACCGTAGCAATTCCAGATAGGCATGTGATTTAGTGAATGAATGAGTAAGTGTTATCTTTTTTACTGATATCCTCCAACATATGTAAACTGTGTTAGGAACATTTCATCAAATAGTTCATACCCTGATTCTTTGTATTCTTGAAGAATAAGAGCATAGATTTCGTCAGTTAGGTCTTCCATTTTGGTGTTGTTTGTGTGGGGTTTCTTCATTCTTAGTGGGTCAATCCATCAATGCACCTTTAGGAATAGGAACAACTTCTGGTAGTTTTCTATTATCAAACGAGTGCATATCATAACACACCCACTTATCATCACGGAAGATATATGCAAACTCCTCACTATTATCGGGGAGAAGATATTCGCACAAGTCCTTATCAAGACGAGGGGGGCAATCTTCTCCACGTTGTGAATAGTATTGCGGTCCATATTCTTCTTGTTCTTTAATCTCTTTCACGTATGGTGCTAATTGTTTACCAGTCCATCGCTCTTTTGTCCAAGCACAAGACATATCACCACCATCAATTAGTTCTTCTACTTTATTCTTAGAATTGTAATGTGTGTTTAAAATACGACCCAACCACTCTGGATAACCATCCCAATGATGATAAACAGAGAGGATAGAATCGTCTGAAAGTTGAATGCCAATGCGTGATCGTGTGCCCATGATGTT